>Ga0247611_10010320_pt1 | contig 11002 bp, 6 predicted proteins | sample 177DNAGHGhighgp2_FD_192422 | JGI IMG/M metagenome (GOLD analysis project Ga0247611, IMG submission 192422) | Sheep rumen microbial communities from Palmerston North, Manawatu-Wanganui, New Zealand - 1770 DNA GHGhigh gp2 | ecosystem: Host-associated > Mammals > Digestive system > Stomach > Rumen ... | reverse complement strand
CAGCTAAAATATTACATTATGGATTTGATATGGAGATATTAGGATACAATAGGACTAAAAAGAATATTTCTTTTATAAATGAAGTATCATTAGATTATTTACTTGAAAATAGTGATTATATTATTATAGGTTTAGCTTTAAATGATGAAACAAAGAATTTTGTAAATATAGATTTATTTAATAAAATGGATAAAAAGCCATATGTTATTAATCCATCTAGAGGATTATTAGTTAATAATGATGATTTATTATATGCTTTAAAAAATAATTTAATTAAAGGATATGCATCTGATGTATATTATCCCGAACCAATTGATGATAATAATCCATTATTAAAAGAAAATGTTATTATTTTACCTCATATAGGAGCTTGTACAAATGAAGCACATGAGCTTGTTTCAAATGCTCTATTTGATAATTTAGTTAAATTTATTAATAATAAAAAATTAGATAATTTATTATAGGTATTAAAAAAGTATTAGACTATTTATTTAAAAAAATATTGATAAAAATATTTTTAGATGGTTTTTATTATGTAGATAATATAAAAATTATATGTTATAATAAAATGTAACTTATCGAAACGAGGTACTAACATGTATACTGAAGAAGATTTAAAGAAGTATGATTATTTTAAAGACATTGATATTAATTATGCTTTAGATTCTCTAACAGGAGTTTTATCTAGACCTAATATTTTAGGCTTCGCTAGACATTTAGTTGAAAACAATGTTGAATTTATGATGGGTATATTAGATATTGATAATTTTAAATTAGTCAATGATAATTATGGTCATAAGGTTGGTGATGGTTGTTTACAACAACTAGGATCAAGTTTTGCTAAATATGTTGGTGATGATGGATTAGTTGGTAGATTTGGTGGAGATGAGTTTATAGTTATCTATTTTAAGGGTACTGAATATGATGATGTTCACGACTATATAGAAAAAATGTTTAATAGTGGTGAAATTGTTAGAAAAAAATTCAAAGTTGATAAAGTAAGCTTTTATGTTACAGCGACTATTGGATGTGCATCATTCCCTAAGGATGCTAAAAATTATGATGAATTATTCTTGACAGTAGATAAAGCATTATATAGAGGAAAGACAAAGGGTAGAAACTGCTTTATAGTATATGTCGAAGCAAAACATAAAAATGTAGAAGTTCATATGAGAGAACAATCATCATTAGTTAATATGTTCACTAGAATTTCTGAAATTGCATCTAATAATAAAAACTCGATTGAATGTAGAGTAAGAAATATATTGGATTATATTACTGTTGCCCTACAAATATCTGAGTCTGCGTTATTATTTGCGGATAAATCAACTATTGTTAGTGGTGATGGTTATAATTGTGATATTGATGAAAACTGTTTATCAATATTTGAAAATTTAACTAAGAATGATTCTTTATTTATACCAAATGGTATATTTGATTTTACTAAAAATGAGAAGATATCAAAATTTGTTTCTGAAAAAAAAATAATCACATTTATGGCTTCTAGAATTTCAATTAACAAAAAAACATTTGCTTATTTAGTTTTATTTGAAGATAAAATAACTAGAATTTGGCAAGAAAAAGAAGCAGCTTTGTGTTTATATTTAAATAAAATAGTTGAATTATTATATAAATAAAAAAAGAAAATTCCTTGATAATCAAGGAATTTTTTTATATTGATCTAGTATAATCTTTTAACCATATTGCTTCATCATCAGTAAGATGAGGACTAATTGTATCATATACCATTTGATGGTATTGATTTAACCATTCTTTTTCTTCTTTAGTAAGAAGTGAAGGTTTGATTGCATCTAAATCAATCGGAACGAATGTAAGAGTTTCAAATCCTAAGAACTCTCCCCATTCATTTTCTTTTTTAGATACACATAGCATTTCATTTTCTATTCTAATACCATATTTATCTTCTAAATAAATACCAGGCTCATTTGTTGTAATCATACCGGGTTCAATTGGAGCTGCCTCATCTCTATTTGGAGATTTTTTCCATCTGAAGGCATTTGGTGCCTCATGAACAGAAAGAAGATTACCTACTCCATGACCTGTACCACATTTATAATCTATTAATGTTTTCCAAATTGGTTCTCTAGCTAACACGTCTAGGTTCATACCAGTACATCCTCTTAGGAATATTGCTTGAGATAAATTAATAACTGATTTTAAAACAGTAGTATAATGAACTCTCATTTGATCTGTAATACGACCAACAGCGAATGTTCTTGTTACATCTGTAGTACCTTCAAGATAGTGACCACCACTATCTATTAATAAGAAGCTATTTCCTTCGATTTTAACATCTGATTCAGGTGTAGCAGAATAATGCATCATAGCTCCATGCTCTTTAAATGCACATATTGTACTGAATGATAAATCAACAAAGCCTTTATTTTCTTTTCTTAACTTTTCAGTAAGCTTTGTTAGTGACAATTCAGTCATTTCAATACCATTTTCTAGATTGTTTTTTATATGATACATCAGCTTAGTCATTGAAACTCCATCTTTGATATGAGCTTCTTTAATATTAGCAATTTCAACATCATTTTTGATTGCTTTTAATAATAGTGACGGATTTTCTCTATCAATAATTAGATTTGCATTTTCTAATGTTTCATATAATAAATAATTTGTTTTAGATAAATCCATTAATATTTTTTTATTGTTAATAGTTTGACAGAATTTATAAATAGCTTCATATGGCCTAACTACTATTTCATTTTCATCTAAATATTTTTCTACATCAATAGTTAATTTATTTAGATTAACAAATAAAGTTGTAGATTCATTAGTTATTACAGTGAATGCTAAAAATACAGGAGTATGTAAAACATCATTAGCTCTTAGGTTATATAACCACGCTTGATCCTCAAGAGAAGATATAATATGCATATCACAGTTATATTCAGCCATTTTTTCTTTGATTGCTTTTAATTTATCTTTATATGGCTTTCCTGTAAATATTTCATTTAGTTTATATATAACTGAGAATGGAAGTTCTGGTCTATCTTTCCAAACATCATTTACTAAATCAATATCTGCCTTAATTTTGATTTGAGGATTTAATTTGTTTTTTAAATCAATAACGAAGGTAGTAGACATAACCTTTCCATCAAATGCTAGTGTATCCCCAGGCTTTAATGTATTAACTAAGAAATCAATTATTGATGGGACATCCTTTTGATCCATCTTCATTAATTCAATATTGTTACCTTCAATTTGTTTTGATGCTTGAATATAATATCTACCATCTGTCCATAGATAGCTTTTGTTTTGTAATACAACTAAAGTACCAGCACTACCAGTGAATCCTGATAAATAATTTCTCCCTTTAAAGAAGTCTCCAACATATTCACTACCATGATAATCATTTGTTGGTATAATATACGCATTTATATTCTGTTCAACCATCTTTTGTTGAAATAATTCTAATTGCTCCATTATATAAAACCTCCAAGTAAAATTATACTATGAATATGCTAAAAAATAAATATAATAGATTGAGTTTAATAGTGTTTTGATTTATAATTTTTACGTAAGGAAGTGATTGCTTATGGATCTAGGATTCTGTGGTATCATTGATATAGTTGTTGTCTTACTTTTAGTATTAACAGTTATCATTGGATATAAAAGAGGTTTTGTTAAAAAGTTCATAGCTTTATTCAGTGTTCTAATAGCAATTGCTTTAGCAATTTTATTGTTTGGTGAATTTGCGTATAGAATAAAAGAATGGGGATTATTCGGTATATATAAAGGATTCTATAATGGTGCTTATGAAAAGATTAGTTCTATTTCAGGAAGTGATACAACAGAAGTTGTTAAGAATGCTTTAAATATTCCTGGATGGATTGCAGAAAAGCTTGTTAAATGGGCTGGAAATCCTACTATGGAAGAATTAGCTGATTCTGTTGCTGACCAATATGCAATGTTCTTTACTAAAATTATAGCTTTCGCAATTATATTTGTTGGAACACTAATATTGTTCTTAATATTAAGAATTTTATGTAATGTATTTAGAAAATCAAAATTTGTTAGAGTTGTTGATGGTATATTAGGCGTTGCGTTATCGCTCGTTATTTATGTAGCATCAATTTCATTAATATTCTTCATTATGAGTCTTATTTATAATCATGCTGGAAGTGAAGGATTTAATAATTTCTTAAATACAGATTTAAAATTATTAGATGAAGGAACTTTTAGATTATCTAAATGGTTATTCCAAGGTAATTTATTTGATTTCATAAAGAATTTATTTGCTTAAAAAATTAATGCATCATTTGATGCATTTTTTCTTTTTTTAAATTTATTTAAACTAAGTTGTTTTTACCTTTTATTTTATAAACTCTTATGATATAATGTTTTTGAAATTTTTGAAAGGGTACCTTTGGTACAGTGGTAGATAAAATGAAAATTAATCCAAAATTATATTCTGCAGCTGATAGTATTGAACCATTTGAAACTCAAGATGTTAATGGAAACAAGGTTGAGCTTTATTTAATGGATGATTTTGATGGTGTAAAAGAAGAATTCGTTAATGGTAAGGGTCAGTTTGCTGTATGGTCATCTTTAGATGGTCAAAATTATAGATTATTTTTAGAAAATGGATATTATGATAAGGTTGGTGAATTATATTCTCAACCAGTTAATAAAATCTGGATTGAATTCTGGGATAAGACTGATAATATTTCAAAGAAGTTCTCAAGATTTATTATTTATCCTATGATGGGTCTTGCTATTATCCTATGCGTTCTTGCATTTGTTTTACAAGCAACAGTACCTGATTTTTCTAAAATCTTTACTTGGGTTGTAATTGGTTTTTTAGTACTTATGTTTGTTGGTATGATTTTAACTAATACATTTACAAGAAAGAAAATTACTCAAGAAAATATTGCTAGTAGAGACTTAATCATTAAGCATTTTGGTGAAAAAAAATTTGATCAATTAATTGATGATCAAAAGAATTATATGGATACTTATTTTGATAATCTTTATCCAAAAGAAGAGGAAGTTGAAAATGTAGAAAATGCTGAAGAATCAAAAGAAGTTGAAGTTGTTGAAGAAGTTAAAGAAGTTAAAGAAGTTAAAGAAGAAAACAAAGATGTAGCAGAAGATGCTAAAGTTGAAGAAAATGTTGAAGAGGCTGAAGTAGTTGAGGAAGCTAAAGAAGAAGCTACAGAAGCTAAAGAGGAAGAAGTTTCTCAAGATTCAGGAGATAAAGAATAATTATGAGTTATATTGATAATTGTTGTATAAATGCTTTAAGAGTTGTTGGCGCTGAAATGATTACTAAAGCAAAAAGTGGACATCCTGGTATAGTACTTGGTGCTGCACCAATTGTTCACACATTATTTACTAAACATATTTGTATTAGTTCAAACGATGAAAAGTGGTTTAATCGTGATAGATTTGTATTATCTGCAGGTCATGGTTCTACATTATTATATATGATGCTACATTTATCTGGTTATGGCATTACAATGGATGATTTAAAGAACTTACGTCAAAAAGGTGCAATGACACCAGGGCATCCAGAATATGGTCATACACCTGGTGTAGAAATTACAACTGGTCCACTTGGTCAAGGTATTGCATCTGCAGTAGGTATGGCTATTGTTGAAAATTATTTATCAGCTAAATTTAATAAGCCTGATTTTAATGTAATTGATCATTATACATATGTATTATGTGGTGATGGTGATTTACAAGAAGGTGTTGCTCAAGAAGCAATGAGTTTAGCTGGTCACTTAGGTTTAAACAAATTAATCATTTTGTATGATTCAAATGATATACAATTAGATGGTGAAGTTCAACAAGCTAATACTGAAAATACAAAAATGAAAGTTGAAGCTATGGGCTTTGAATATATTAGAGTTGATGATGGTAATGATGTTGATTCACTAGATAAAGCTATTTCAAATGCTAAATTATCAAATAAGCCAACATTAATTGAAATTAAAACAATTATTGGTTATGGTGCTCCAAATAGTGGTGAATCTTCTATTCATGGTAAGCCAATGCCAGTAGAAGATGTCAAAGAATTAAGAAAGTTCTTAGCATATAATGAACCTGAATTTACATTCTCTGATGATGTTAGAAAATATTATGAAGATAATGTAAAAACTCGTGGATATAATGCTTGTAGCGAATGGAATCATATTTTAAGCACTTATGCAAATAAATATCCTGAAGATTATCAAGAATTCCAAAAGTTCATTTTTGATGATTTTGAAATTGAGGATTTAAATGGTATTCCAACATGGGAGGTTGGTTCATCTGAATCAACTCGTAAAGAAATGGGTGCTATTTTAGATTGGTTATCAACTAAATTACCTAATATTATTGGTGGTTCTGCAGATTTAACTGCTTCAACAATGGTTAAGGGTGCTGATGGTATTTATGGTCAATCTAATCCACTTGGTAGAAATATTAAATTTGGTGTAAGAGAGCATGCTATGGCTGCAATCACTAATGGTATTACTCTTCATGGTGGTATGAGAGGATTCTGTTCTGGATTCTTTGTATTTAGTGATTATTTAAAGCCAGCTGTTAGATTAGCTGCTATTATGGGCTTACCTTCATTATTCTTTTTCTCACATGACACAGTATGTGTAGGAGAAGATGGTCCTACTCATCAACCAGTAGAACAATTAGCAATGTTTAGATGTATGCCAAATACAAATTTAATTAGACCAGCTGATAGTAAGGAAATGACTGCAGCTATGTTATTAGCATTCAGTCATGATAACACATATCCAACTATTGTTACTTCATCAAGACAAGCTTTACCTAATTTAGCTGAAACTGATCAAGATAAAGTTAAATTTGGTGCTTATATTGCTTTTGAAGCAAAGAAGAACGCTGATTATGCTTTTATTTCTTGTGGTTCTGAATTAAATTTATGTATTGATGCTGCTAAGAAATTAAAAGCTCAAGGAATTGATGTAAATGTTGTTTCAATGCCTTCAATGTTCTTATTTGAAAAGCAATCAAATGAATATAAAAATTCTATTTTACCAAAGGGTCAAAAGAGAATGGCAGTAGAAATGGGTACATCAATGCCTTGGTATAAATATGCTAGTTATGTTAAAGGTATTAATGAATATGGTAAATCAATGCCTATCAAATATATTTTTGATGAATATGGATTTACTGTAGATAAAATCTGTAATGAATTCTTAGAAAATGTAAGATAATAAAAAAACATGAATCGATTTGATTCATGTTTTTCTTTTACTTAAATATTAATCTTTTTCTACCAGTACTTATTGGTGCGTTATCAATATATTTTTCTTTAAATTGACTTGCAGGAATAGGCTTGTCATATAAATATCCTTGGACAATATCACAGCCGATTGATTTTAAATAATCAGCGTAATCTTGTGTTTCTACACCTTCACATAATACCTTCAATTTTAATTTCTTTGTTAATTTCATTATCATAGATAAAATTATTGTTTCTTTTTCGTTTTCTTGGTTTGAACAGAAATTCTTATCTAATTTAATTAAATCGAAATTAAGATTTGCTAGGGATGATAAATTAGAATATCCAGATCCAAAATCATCCATTGAAATAGTATATCCTTCACCATGAAGCTTGTCCATAAAATCTGATATTTCATCTGAATTATTTACATACATACCTTCAGTAATTTCTATTTCAATTAAAGAAGGAGAAATATTATATTTAATTCTTATGTTGTTTATTCTTTCAAGATATTCATCAAAATTCTGTTGATATCTTGAAACATTTACTGATATTTTAATTGGAGTTTTTCCTTCATCCAATACTTGTCTTTGGAATTTACATACATTTTCAAATACTTGGTAATCGAGTTCTGTTATAAATCCATTTGATTCAAATAGTGGGATGAATATATTAGGAAATATTAATTCTTGGAAATTATAATTCCATCTAGTTAAAGCTTCCGCGCCAATAACCTCATTTGTTTTAGTATTAACTTTTGGTTGTAAATATAGTAAGAATTCTCCATTTTCTTTAGCTTCATACATATGAAGTTCAAGTTGTGATTTTTTAAGCTGTAATTGATACATTTCATCAGAGAATAATGTGAATGCATCTCCACCTTTTCTATATCTTCTTGCAAAATTAGCTTTATCAATAGAAGAAGGTAAATCTGCGTTATCATCACAAATATAAACACCACAAATTATTTTAAATCTATCTGAATTTGTAGTTTTAAAATAGTTGTTTGATATTTTATCAAATACTCCTTTTATTATATCTTGATCATGTTCTTTAGAATAAACTAAAAATCTATCTCCGGATACTCTACATGCGGTAATATCTAATTCTTTTGAAATGTTATTAATAGAAGTACCAAACATTTCTAGTGCTTTATCACAAGCATTTGTTCCTAAAACTTCGTTAAGTTTTTTGAAATTTTCAAATGTAATATCAATGATAGAATATTTATTATCACTTCCTAAAATATAAGAATTGATAACATAACGCCATTTTGAATAATTATATAATTTTGTTAGGGAATCATAATTTAATTTAGCATTTAATACTTCATCATTATGTTCTCTTAATAAGGCAATTGCGAAAATTTTAGATATAAGCATTAATGATGAAACATCATTTTGTTGCCAGTATTTATTTATTGAGCACATATCAAATCTTATTTGACCCATGCACTTTTTTTCATTAGTCATTTCAAACGCTAATATAGCAGTAGTACCCTGACTCTTTAATAAGTCGTACACTGGTAAATGTGTGTTAGCATCTAATTGCACTATCTTAAGCATACCTGTTTTATCATATGATTCTCTCCATAATTTAACCATTTCTTCAGAGCTTTTGAATGATATTTGTTTATCTGATTGTGGATTAAACCATGTAAATTGTTCTTTAAATTTTTCTGTATCGGGGTTCATTATAGTAACTGTTATTCTATCTAAGATAAAATAGTTACCAATTAATGATAATGAGTCTTCGATGTTTTTTACAATATTAGTTCGTCTATTTAACATTTCAAAAATAGCTGCGATAATATTATAATTGTTTGATGCGTTAAAGAATCTATCAATAGTTTTTTCTTTTAAAACCTCTTCATCACTTATAGAGCCACATTTTTCTTCGCTATAAATTACAAAACAATTTCTACCTTTTCTTTTTCCACGATATAAAGCTTTATCTGCTTTTTTAAATAATTCTACATAATTATCTCCATCTTTAGGATAAGAAGCACAACCAACAGTTGCGGTAATTGTTTCTTGCTTGATGTTATGTTTGCTTAGATTTTTAATGGCATCTCTTAAATCATGACATGCATCATGTATTAAATCATAATCATTTTTAACATATACCATTGCTAAGAATTCATCTCCACCAATTCTTGCAATATATCCATTATTTGTTAGGAATTTTTTGATAGAAGCGGCAGTTTCAACTAAAATAATATCTCCAAACATATGACCATATGTATCATTAAATAATTTAAAATTATCAATATCTAAGACCATTAAAGCAAATTCTTTTTTTTCTTTAATGGCTTCTTTAATTTTTTCAATTATAAAATTTTTAGTATATGTTCTTGTTAATGGATCTTTTTTATCATTATTTATTTCTTCATCTAATCTTACAGCGAATAAAACATTATCTTTATCATATTTTATGCCTGTATAAACAAATTTCTTTTGTTCACCAGATTCTAATGTGTTTTGAATTGTTAAGGAGAATGGTTCATCACTTGGATTTAAGTGAGTTAAAAATCTTAATATTTTTCCCTTTGAATCATCATTTAATTTAAAAATATCTATGAATTCATTTGCGAAAAATTCATAAGACATATTTGTTCCTATTAACAACTTACCATTTCTTATATCATTTACAGTTTTTGATTTTAAATTAACTGTAAATGTTAAAGAATTCATAATGTATAGTAGGTTGTTTAGAAAATCCTTTTCATTCATATCATCCACCTCCTTTATTTAATTAAAATAATCGTTATCTAAGCAATTCATTATAACATGTTAATATTTCCTAGTCAATCTAGCTTAATTTACATTAAAATTAATATTATTCTTTAACTTAAATAATAATTGTGATAAAATTTTTACCGAATTAAAGGAAGATGATAATATGTATGATGTTATTGTTGTAGGTGGTGGTCATGCAGGATGTGAAGCTGCGATATCTACTGCCAAGATGGGATTAAAGGTAATATTAATAACTGGTAATTTAAATATGGTAGCTTCTATGCCATGTAATCCATCAATTGGTGGACCTGCCAAAGGTGTTGTTGTTAGAGAAATTGATGCCTTAGGCGGATATATGGGTAAAAATGCTGATTTGTGTCAAATTCAAACAAAAATGCTTAATAGATCTAAAGGTCCTGCAGTATGGGCTTTAAGATTTCAAGAGGATAAGCTTTTATATTCTAGAGAAATGTTAAAATACTTAAAAACATTAAAAAATTTAACATTACTTGAAGGAATAGTTGAGGATATTATAGTTGAGGATAAGACAGTTAAAGGTGTCGTTTTAAGAAATAAAGATAAAATAGAATCAAAAGCTGTTGTTTTAACTACAGGAACATATTTAAATAGTAGAATCTTAAGAGGACATAATACAAAACAAGAAGGTCCTGATGGACAAGAAACATCATTTGGTATTTCTAAAGCTTTAAAAAGAGAAGGATTTACAGTTTTAAGATTAAAAACTGGTACACCTCCAAGAATCAAAGCTTCAACAATTGATTTTTCACAAACATCAATTGAAAATGGTGATGAAAAGACATGGCATTTTAGCCATGATGATGGGTATAATTCTATTTTAGGTGTTAAAGCACCTTGTTATTTAGCTTATACAAATTTAGATATTCATAACTTAATTATGGCTAATTTAGATAAATCTGCAATGTATGGTGGAGTTGTTGAAGGTGTAGGTCCTAGATATTGTCCTTCAATTGAAGATAAGGTAGTTAGATTTAAAGATAAAGAAAGACATCAAATCTTTTATGAGCCA
>Ga0247611_10010319_pt1 | contig 11003 bp, 14 predicted proteins | sample 177DNAGHGhighgp2_FD_192422 | JGI IMG/M metagenome (GOLD analysis project Ga0247611, IMG submission 192422) | Sheep rumen microbial communities from Palmerston North, Manawatu-Wanganui, New Zealand - 1770 DNA GHGhigh gp2 | ecosystem: Host-associated > Mammals > Digestive system > Stomach > Rumen... | reverse complement strand
CTGTTACTTATTAATTCATAGTCGGATATCATCAAGGCGAGGTTGAATTCCGTAGGCCATCTGAACGCCTTCTTGGATGTCGGTGTAGGGAACGGCACTGGGTGGACAGCCACATTCCACGCAGGTCGCATCCAGTTCGAACACCACGTTTCCCACCTACCCATAGACGTCACAGCTCCCGTTCCTTTACCCCTTTTTCATGCAAAAAACTCATAAGTTATTGCACCTGCCCCACCTACTTTGGGCATGGTTTGCTGCGCAACTCAGATGTTCCTTGATGTTGAAGAATTTCTATGGTGAGGTTTGGGTGAGGTTTGAAAGCAAACCTCACCGCCTCCAGCCCTTTATTCATCGGTCCTGGGGGAGGTTGTGAGGTTTTTTGCGATTACAACTATTTTCAGGCATAGCATGGTTGTACCTGCCACGATTGTAGGGATAAGGATTACAACGCGGAAAATATCGCGATACTATCCCTCCGTCGGAAGCATTACTATCCCCATTCGCGACGGAGGACCTAGTCCTTATTGCGATAGGTACTAGACCTTATCGTTACAGGTTAATATTATCTGTGCCTATAGGTTAATATTATCTGTGTCGATAGATTAATATTATCTGTGCGCATAGGTTATATTAACCTCCGTACAAAAGTTAAATAACCTTGAGATTGCGAGCCAATACAAAGTGCGGTTCTTTTAATGAACGAAGTTCGACATGTACCTTAACATCTGGAACGTGATGATGTTTGTTGCTTCCTCATAGTCCTTTTCGGGTGCACTGAGCACACATCGCGCTCGATACTTTCCCTTCTTGTCACGATTGCATTCCTTCCGCACAACTGTTATGGTATTTAAGAGATTGCTCTCGTGAAAATAGAATTTGAAAGGCTTTTCCTCCTTCTTGAAGAACTTTATGCTCAGATACTCCCCATCAACATCGCGCAACACCTCTGCCTCCTCGCAGAATTGCACCACTGAATCACAAAGCACCTTCATCAAGGCATCTCTTGCTCTTCCATATGCCAGTAGCTCTGCCTTCAGCCTGCTCTCGCTATACCCTTCCCCCTCTCGTTTGATATTCCGCTCCGCATGCAAGCTAATAATAGACAATGACAATACAAGGCACGTGATAAGAATCTTATTTATATAATACTTCACCTTGTTTCTTTATATACCGTTCGGGGACATTGAATGCAGTCTATATCAAAATCACGGACTAGAAAATAATTTGCTAAGAATGTTGGTTGTTCTGTTCGAATATATTTTCCGTATTTATCCATGCACGTAGCATTATACTGTATATATTCCTTTCTCTCTATTGCATTAGTCCGTGGATTCCTATAAATGCGACAAACTCTGTCGAAATCGCCAAACCAAAAGAACTCACCTCCTAATTGGTCGGATGGAATCTCGCGTAAGATTATTTTCATCTCCTCCATCGTTGGTATGCGCCAGTCCATAAGTCCTCCATGTTGACATTTTATGCTTTCATCACGAGCTTCGTCGCGGTTACATTTAATTTGATTTTCAGGAATTGGTAGAACTGCTAAAAAGACACCTTCACTTATCGTAAATATTTGACTACCCATTAAGCATTTATTGTCTACCCACGGCTTTATTTGTTTTAATTTCTCGGAAGCTTTGTTGTCATCAGGATTTAAAGAAATTACTCGATTAAGAAAATCTACCGCTTCAGCATAATTACCTTGATTAATTGCATCATAACCAGCCTTTGCGCTATTATTACACTCCTTACACTTATACGCCATATTTTTATATTTGAGACTCCCTTTTTTAATGTATAAGTTAGCATACATCTTTACTGCTTGCTCATAATTTCCAGTCTTAAATGCATGAAGTGCGTCAGTTTCATTTTGTGCACATATAAAAATATGTGTATTAAACAGCAATAAGAAAAATAATAAATTCTTTAACATTACAATGATAATAATTAGGTAAATATGAATATAATAATTAAAACCAAAATGAACATAACAATTAAAAATTTCAAGAGGTCATTTTTAGAATCCATTTCAGGAATTCCAGACTCTAACACTTTCACTCTCTCAATCAATGATTTATTATAATTTTCTAGTTCCTTGTTTCTTTGTATTATATCTTCATACTTATTAGATAAAGAATACCTATCTGCTCTTATCGCATTATTCTCATTTCTTAATATTCGAAGATCATTATTTAAGCGAGATATGCGCTCTTCATAATCATGTTGTGCAGAAGAGCTATTTTCCGTGATACTTTTAATTGTTCCCTGTAAGTCTTTTACCTTTTTCTCCCACTCTTGATTTGCTAATTGTAGCTTATTTTGCCATATTTGTTCAATGTCCTTTATTTTATCTTTTTCACTCTGTATTTGTGACGCAAGCCCTCTTAATTTAATTTCGTTCTGCTCATTTATTTCATCAATCTTTTTTTCATGCTTACGTTTCAATTCTGCAACCTCTTTTTTGTATTGCTCTGCAAGTGCAGAAGAAGCACCATCTTTTTGCTGAAGTAAATCCTCATATTGGGATTTCAAAGTTTTAAGAGCTTGCTCATTTGCCACATTTAGTTTACGAAGTTCTGCGGTATGGGACTCCGCTTCAGTGTTTTTTGCAGATTCTATTGTCTTAATCTTTTTCATTAGCGCCTGCACCTCAGACTTTCGCTTCTCCTCTGCAGTAAACAAAGCCACATCCATAGCAGCCTTGTGTTCATTTGTTAATTTAATAATAGCTGTCTCTCTCTCTGCTTTTAGTTTCTCTAATTCTGCTTTATGCGATGTCTCTAACCGCTTTATTTCTGTCTTGAGTTCCTCTGCAGAGGCCTGAAACTGAGCGGTTAACACATCTATAGCAGATTTGTGGTCTGCTTTTAACTGCTCTTTCTCGGCTATCGCTCTTTCTTGGATATTCTTTATATCCCTTTGGCATTGGTCACGAACCACATCTATCTGGTGCCGCAACTCATCTTCCTTTTTCTTGAATTCCTGAGTTGTAGTATCATCTATATGATGCAAATATTTGAGATAATCATTATAATCAGCCATATATACAAATGTTAATATTGTTTACTTCTGATATGTTCAAAAAATTGAGGGTCAATCCGTTGTCTATATAATTCATGTTCACCAATTCCAGTTCCCTTTGAACTAATTCCTGCAAGAGCAGCAATACGACGTTCATAACCATCCAATAAACGCATGTAACTATAAACATCTAACTGATATTCGGAAGCAGTTACTACTAACGGATTAAGCCGACGGCTATAATAACTCTGCTGGATTGGGTCGTGCCATCCCTGTGAAGACCGGTTCATTTGGTCAACCAATTCTTTACAAGCGATAGTTATGTTAGAAATACTACTCATTATTATCGTCTTTATGTTTATTGATTATTTTATCAATACCCTCTCTAAAAGAGGATACGCTATCCCTAGTCACACGTCTTCCATCTCCAAAAGGAGAACGAGGACGATCCGCTTCTGTAATCGGGGGGGGCGACACAGGATTCACTCGTTCATTTTGAGGACTGCGAGGACGATTCGGAATTTGTGACGCCTTTGGGCCATATGACATACCAGATGGCATCGGAGGGCGAGGGCGAGAGATTCCAGTTCCCCTTGAAACTGCATCTGTGGCTGCATGGGATGAGAAGGAAGGGAATGACCCAAAAGAACTGGATGAGGATGAAGATGGAACTTGTGTAGCTCTATGTTTCTCAACTAACTCCTTAACAGGACCAATTTTCACTACTGCTTCTGATATCCTGCTCTCCAACGTCGCGTATTTCTCTTTATGGATACTCCGTTTTGTTCGTGCATCTGATATCATTTGTCGGCATTCATCCACATCCCTCTTGCACCTTTCACGTATAGCCTGACAGCGTGCCACCATTGCCTCCTCTGCAGAACAATCAGCCTGCTCCCAATGACCTTTCCCGTCTTTATCTTTCACCCATACTCGCTTGTTGCGTTGACGTTCTAGGGCTCTTTCTGCCCGTTCTAAATCCTCTTCAGCCTTTCGCAAGCGTTCCTCTAATATCTGCAAACCACGCTCAAATTCCTGAAAATACAAATCAATTGTATGTTCTATTTCACGATTATCATCTGCCATCTGGTGACCAAAAGTTCGAATCCCGTTCTCTAGGTCATTAATCGCTCCTATGTCAGCAAACACGCCTTCAGCCATCACTTACCAGGATTTATTCCACCACGTTTTATCAAAACATTGATGGTGTCTTGTAAATGTGTTTCACCCCATCTTCTATAGGTAAAACTGATATTCTCTAATTCCTCGCTATATCCCATAAACGAAGTATAGAATTCATCAAACTTGGTATCTTGCCAATAATGCGAAGCCACCATCAAACCTTCTTCAATTTTCTCATGAGCATTCTTTAAAGCTCTTGCTAGTTCAAATATATCTTCCTGAAATCTTATCAAGTCAGGGAGAGAAATACTACCAAAATTATCCATAATAATTCAATTTTAAATTAAATAGTGTCCTGGAGCGCAAGGTACTCACGCAGATTCATTTCTACAGCGTCCAAAAACTCATTCTCAAATACATCAACCCTCTGAAACAATGGCTCCAAACGGTCTCTGTCTTTTTTGAATTTCTCATAAAATTTCTGAAAGTTATTATCTTGCCAAGTCTTAGCAACATGCTCGATACTTTCATTCGTTTCATCTAAACGATAGCGCAAATCACTTGACAACTCGAGAAAATCTTTACGTAGTTTAATGATGGTTTGCAAATCCAATACTAATCCTTCTGTTTCCATATAGCGTTTTAATTATAAGGTATCCAATTCGTAAGGACGGAATTTCACATATATATCGTTTTTCTTGTTAAAATAGAATGCTCTATTCATTGAAGATTCCTTTCCCTCCACATATAATTCATTGGCTTTTTTAGAGCCTAATACTTTCTCTGAGTCTTCACTGCGCATCTGAAGCGCAATACGGTGATTGAAGAAATCAAATGCCTTGGTCGCAATACGCTCCGATAAACTCTTGAGAGTATCAACTTGAAGAATTGTATAAATTCCAACACGAGGTCCTTGTTCCAAAACAAAGGTAATAGCCGCTGTATCTTCAGATGGTTTATAGTTTTTCGTAAACATTGAGTGAGCGTATTGCAAAGCAACAACTGTAATGAAAATATTTTCTGCTTTCTCTTTAGAATGCTGCTGGCGACGCTCAATTTCTTCTTTCAAATACAACCACATTTCAGTGGAAGCTTGCACTGGCACCAAAGTGTCATCACTGCTGGAATACATTGACTTCAGCGAATTATGGTATGGATCTTCAGGAGATGAATAGTCGAAGAAGAAATATTGAGCCTTTCCTTGCGTATAGAACGCATGCAAACTACGGGCACAATTCATCGCAATGCGTTCTGATACGTCTGGCTGACCACCAATTATCAAAATATTATCATCGCTTGATGCCATAGCAAGAGATAACGGTACATTCACGTGCTCCTCTGAAATTTCTATGTTTTCTCCGACATAAATCTTCAGCTCTTTAGGAGAATCTGATGGTGCTATTGCGGCAAGCGACTTGTTCTCACGCAAATAGACTTTAGCATCACTTCTAAACACTATTGTATTCTTGGTAACTAGTCCGTCTTGCTGTGCGATATTGTATAAGGATTTTAATTGGGGGCGCAGTACGGTAGGAGTAACGTAATAAGAACGCAAAGGCTTATTATAGTCCTCAGCCCCTCCACGTTTGTTGTAAACGCAATCACCAGTATTGGTCACAAGTTCTGCAGGCTCATGTCCTTTAAAGATATTATGACCATCTGAAGAATTCCATTCAAATGCTACACGATTACCTATATCGCCCAAATCTATTTTAGAAGCATAAGGACCAATAGTTTGAGTCGCAAGAATTAAATTTATACCAAATTTACGGTATTCTTTTACAATAATCTTAATTATCTTCTCTGCTTCAAGTGAGATTTTGTCGTATTCTCCCTCAAAGAACTTCTGGAACTCATCAATTATCAAAATAACACGAGGAAGTGTATCCATACCATTGATAGTACAATAGTCCCAGTACTCAGCAAAATCACTTAAGCCGGCATCACTGAACAACTGCTGCCTGCGGCGACCTTCTTCGTGAATCCTCCGTAATACGGAAATACCAAATTCACGCTCACTTTCAGGTGCTATGACTTTAGCGTGCGGTAGCACATAAACCTCCTCTGCCGATTGATTCTTAGGAGCATATACATTGAATTCTACGCCAGAAAAGTCAATTAGGTACAAATCAACTTGTTTTGGTGAATAATTGTATGCAACACTTGTAATTATCGTATTCAAGAAAACGCTCTTTCCTGATCCCGGCATACCAACGACTATAGTTGCATTCTGCGCATGTTTCTGGGTTATCTCCAGATCAACTTCTTCGTTGGATTTGTCTCTTCCTACTGGTATCATCATAGCACGTGCACAGTTGCGCATCCACAACTCATCCTTAGATTGCGGTAAATAGTCAAACAGAGCAATTGCTTGTAGTTTCTCTTCCGCATTATCTTTGGCTTGAATTTTACGATACACAGCGTCCAAATTGTTCAGAACACGAATGTTATCATCCAAATGGAGTGTGAATTTATGGAAAAAGGCTTCATTGACAATGTTATGTATCTGATATGAACCGAACCGACGATAAATTGTTGTTATATCGTCCAAAATACGATAGAACTCCGGAGGGTCTTCTCTACCATTTGAAGAGGGAACATATTCCGTGTCATAACTCATCAATACGTATACGCCTGCTTGTTTCCCATTTTTGAGAATTTGCTGAACCATCTCAAATTGGTCGCGAGTATAGTTGTTCGGAAAATCAGAAAGAACTAAAATCGTATATGGTTCTTGATGGTCGTTATCCTTGTTGTAGTCTAGCAAGTTAGAGTTCTTATACTTAAATCCTAATACTTTCTGAATCACTGTTGGAATAAGATTCCGAACATTCATCAGAGCGGTAGAAAACTCACGAGATTCTGTAATAATACTACCTCCTGTTATCTTCGACGAAACATTTGATAAAGCAATAAGATTAGAACCAAGCCCAATTGGATCGTAAGCAACTATATGGCATAAGCCTTTAGGGAGAGCGGCTGCGAGGTGAAGAGTTGTCGTCTGAAGAGAGTTGTTAATTAGTTCTTTGTCAGAGCTATCATATAAAAAACATATTCCCTTCAAATCACTAAGGGGAAGCAAGGCTGGAGCTTTATGATGCTGATTGGGAGCATACTCCAATCCCTCAAAAACTCCCACATTCACGCCTTCAAAAGGGAATGCTTTACCAACGTCTGTACTCCATTTACTTACATTGTTGGAATTTGCTGCAGTCTCTTCCGCTTGAGCATAATATTCACCTATTTCTATCATACTTGTGCGTCATTACATATTGAATACTTCAAAGACTATTTAGGAACTCTATTTTATCCTTTAACTGATGTATCTCATTCCTTTGTCTTCTGATTTCTGCATCTTTTTCATTAATTTTATTTCTTAATGAATTAAGAGTCGCATTATCCACAGATCCATTTCCATTCCCCAATTTATTTGCATTTAAGTTCTTCTGCAACTTCAGCACCTCGGTATTTTTCATTTCAAGCTTAACTCGAAGATATGAAACGCTTTCGCTTATCCTCCCAATTGAATCACTAAGCTCAGCATTTGTTTTCTGTAGTTCGGTGATCTTTTTTTGAAGATTAGAACTATTATTACCTTGCCCACTATGAGACGAGCATCGCGATGTTCCAATTGAAATCAAAGCTATAAATGCAAACACGAAGGCTGCAATTATCCAATTCCAAGGTACTATATTTTTCATCTTTATATCTATTATATTTTAACGTCCCCAAGCCATTCCAAATTTTAAATTGATTGATGGAGATGTTTTTTTGTTTACCACATCATACGAGAGTCCACCACTAAAGCCAAGGAAAAATCCTGCATTCTTAGATAAGTCCCCTGTTACAAGATTGTAACCTGCATGTAAAAGCAAGCCATGACCAGTAGAAATCATTTTCCTAATTTCTCTTTTATCATCTTTTCCAATATAAAGATAATATGAATATTGAACATCAGCAGTAGTTGGCACAATTGTACCATAACCAAAATCTAAAAATAATCCCATGTACGGATAAAACTTTAAGCCTCCCGCATATCTAAAATTAGTTATAGTACAATGACCATATTTTCCAACAGAAGTACTTGTAAAATCCGCACCAATATCACCATATAATCCGAAGCCAACAACACCACCACCACGATATTCAACTCCAGAAACTATATTCCATGGATAACCGACACCCACTATATTCCATGCTATATACTTGTTTTTGTTACTACCACTATACGACTCATCCTTAAAAACGGATTTTCGATGTTGTTTTTCCTTACTATTTGTGGTAACAACCTGACTGTTTCCCTGTTCATAAATCAATTGATTATTAGCAGAGCTGCCAACCAGAATTCCTGCTCCCCCTTTAGTCGTTTTCTTTTGACACTTATCTATCAATTGCTGAATATTAGGATGTTGGGGATTCAATTCTTTCAACTTTGTATAATACTGTTCTGCTGTCCAACGATCACCTTCAACGTAAGCAGCATTGGCTTTGCTCAGATATTCTTCACATGTTTTACATTTAGCACTCATATCCTTTGCAATCTGCTTATCTCCATCCTTTATAGCATATTTTACTATAAACGACCTAGCTTCCTGATATTCTCCTTTATCAAAGTAAATTTTTGCATTTGTCAGATAATACTCTTTTGTTTCATTTTGTGCATATATAGACATACAGCCAATTACACAAACAAAAAGTAACATCATTTTTTTACAATAGTTTCCCATATCATTATGAATTTTTTATTTATATAAGATTTTACCCATTACTTTCTAAGTATTTCAACAATGTTCCTTGCATCACTCCTTTTAAATCCTTTTGCAACAATATTTCTTCCTCCAAAGCTTTCTATTATAACATCCGCAAATATCAACCCTGAACGCATCTGAACGCTCGCGATTCTATCTTTTTCAATTATTGTGGTATGATAGCCCATAAGCGTTCCCTTGAAGTATGTTATTGTGTCTCCATTAATTTCAATTTTATCTGGAAACACAGAATTATCATTTCCTGAAAACCTGCTTGCTGAAAATATTGCCATTATAGCTATTACTTTGAGAGTTCTATCGAATAATAAATTACCTTAATCAAATGAATTATAAAAAAAATGATTGCTGTAATTATACCTAAAACTGTATAAGACATCATCTTTACAACAAAGCCAATTCCACCTTGGTCAAATGATGTGCCTTCAAATAAATTGGTCATCCATATAGGACGTACACTATCCATAAACAAAGTCGCGAATCCTAATGTAAAAACAATAATTAGAGATGACTTTCTTTTCTCTATCAATACTTCACGGTCTGTCATATACAACACTACGGTTTGTAATGTAAAATTTCATACCCTGCGACTCTCAGGCGAGGCGATTAAGGTTAAATGAATTTAGCCGGTAGATACAAAAAAGCGTGAGAGTCATATCCGTTACTCGTCTCACGAACTGAGGCCCTGAGATTGCCCTAATAGTCAAGACGAGCAACCCAAGACCCCACGCCGATATGTCATTGTCCCCTTGTTTTGATTTAAATAACAAAACAGGGTACGCTTTTAACATACCCATGGGCATCTATCGTTGCTATTGCCCTTTGACTATTATTGAAATTTCTCAGGTTTCAGTCCGTCAAGAACAAAGCGCGTGATAAACGCCTTTCCATATATGGCATCCCCTCAACAGACGGACCCTCTGGCCACAATCTTTTTTCCCAACGCAGACGCGTTTTCGGCGCGGAGATGTCGCAAAGATACATATTTATTTAATACGCGCAAAAAAAAAATACCAAAAAGTTTTAGACCGATGCTGAAGTCTCTATAGTGAAATGGTGGAGTCTCTATAGAGAAATGCCGAAGTCACTATATTGAATAGCCTATGTTAATATAGATGTTTCGCAAAGTCTCTATATAAAAACAAAAGCGCCCAACCGGACGCTTCTGTCTATATGTCTAATCTATTGTCTGTTTCTTCAGTTTAATGGTTTAATTGGTTATTACATTTCAAAATCGTCAGCGATGGAAGACCACTCATCCCAGTCCGTATCAAATGTATCGAGCGAGAATCCATCTATCAGCATTGCAACATTGTCCGCATGCTCTATGATATCCTGTAACCGTCCCTTGTCTCTAGCTCGCTCTCTCATAAATCAGTTTTTTGTCACGGTTTGCAGTTTCTGCTGCGTACGGGCGAAGTGTACCCTCTACAACCAAGTCAACCTTACGACCAAGTAGTTCCTGTAAATCCATCAACATGCCACCATGAGTGAATAGGGTGAATGGTTTACTGGAATCATCGGGAACAAAAAGAATATCCACATCGCTCGTTGGCGTCGCTTCTCCACGAGCTACAGACCCGAAAATCCATGCTTTCAGGACCGGTTGGGTCTTGAAATAATCTGCTATCTTACGGGTCATCGCTTGCGTACTCATACATTTAAATATTAGGTATGACGCTGCAAAGATAGTGCAAACCGAATAAAATGCCAAATTTTGGAGCAGAGAATACAATGATATGCTTACATAATCATTGTTGAGTCGCGACAATAATTCGACAAAGTCAAATTAATTTGAGCATTTTTGAGGTGCAGCCTATTTTCTTGCTCCACGTTGTTACGCAAGCGTAGGCCTTTGGCCGTCCGATTACGACCGTAGGTCAGAGATACATATTTATTATATACGCGCAAAAGAAAAATACCAAAATGTTTCGGGCGCAAAGAAAAAGCCTCTCCGCTTTGGTGCTCGCAGAAAGGCTGGTGTAAGCGGTGAAAACTATTTATTCGTTTGAGAGGCAAACTTGACAATACAGTCAATACAAATTGGCTTTTCCGTCACCACATCGACGAATACATTGGCTGGGTGCATATCTT
>Ga0247611_10010317_pt1 | contig 11004 bp, 3 predicted proteins | sample 177DNAGHGhighgp2_FD_192422 | JGI IMG/M metagenome (GOLD analysis project Ga0247611, IMG submission 192422) | Sheep rumen microbial communities from Palmerston North, Manawatu-Wanganui, New Zealand - 1770 DNA GHGhigh gp2 | ecosystem: Host-associated > Mammals > Digestive system > Stomach > Rumen ... | reverse complement strand
CTGCACAACTTCACCACCGCTACTGGTGCAACCGGACAGGCAGGTTCTTACGTCTTCAACTATGGCGAGGCCATGATTATCGGTATCGAGCCTCCCGCAGGTGCACTCAACAACCCCAGAATCACGGCCAATCCGTCCACGCTCACGATGAGCACTACCGTGGGCACTCCTGCCACCGCCACCTTTACCGTTACCGGTGCCAACCTCACCAGCAGCATCAATCTGGCCTTGAGTGGGGACAATGCCTTCTCGTTGAGCACCACCAGCATCAGCACTGCACAGGCCGAGAATGGAGTAACCGTCACTGTGACCTACAACCCGACGGTTGTCGGCAATCAAGAGGCTACTGTAACGCTCACCAGCACCGATGCCGAGAGCGTTACCGTCAAGCTCAACGGTACTGCCGAGGCTGTTCCTCTGGAGACCTACGCACCCGTGATGCTCGAAGCCAGCAATATCTCTGCCTCTTCATTTAAGGCAACCTGGACCGACCAGACTCCTGCCGAGAATGTGGAGAGCTACACCCTCTATGTGAGCGCAGAGCCCTTCAAGCCCGAGGTTGCCCTGCTCGATACCACCGACTGGACCTCTTCCAACGTTATACCCACCGGCTGGAGCCAACAGGGTCTGACTTATTACTCATCCAATAGTGCTTGCTACCTGGGTAGCAATACGGGCAACTATGTGCAGAGTAGGACCTACGACCTCACGGGCTATGACAAGATGACCGTGATGATCTATGCCGAGCCTTATAACAGCCCGCGCACTCTCACCGTGACCACCAGTGTTGACAGCAAGAGTGTCACCATGCCGTCGAACGCTTCGTTTGCCTGGTACACCATCGTTGTGAACTGCGCCAGCAGCGACTATGTGAATCTCACTACCGGTGGCATGCCCGACATGAGGTACATGCGCGTTTATGCCGGCGACCTCTCTACCCGTCAGCTCAAGGCTGCCGAGACCGGCGACGCTACCTATCGCATTGTCACCGGCATCAAGGATAAGAGCTACACCGTTACCGGTCTCAACCAGGGCGCCACTTACTACTTCTATGTAATGGCCAACTATGTCAATGGTACTGCCGAAAACAGCAACACCGAGGAGGTTACCCTCATGAATAGCGACCTGGAGGTGTACTCACCCGTCATGCAGCCCGCCGACGAGCAGTACATTACCTTGACCAGCTTCCGTGCCGACTGGACCGACCAGACTCCTGCCGAGAATGTGGCCAGCTACACCCTTGAGGTAACACCCAAGCCGACCGTCCCCGCTTATACTGAACTGGAGAATGCTGACTTCTCAAGCCTGACGGCTCAGACCAACTCTTCTGGTCAGTACAGCAACCAGGTGAACAACGCCAGCAACTTCCTGCCCGCTGGTTGGAGTGCAACCACTGGTCTGTTCGTTGATGACGGATGCATCATTACCGGTGAGTTGACTCAGAGCAGCACCTCCTACACCTTCACCCTTGCCAGCAAGACCTATGACCTGACTGGCTATGACAAGGTGACTGTAGTGTTCAATTCCAGCATATTCAGCGAGACTTACGGCACCAGCATCACCTTGAATGTGGCAACCAGTGCCGGTTCACAGAACGTGACCATCAACAGCACTGACTTCACTACCTTCACGGTAGTCCTTGATTGTGCTGAGAGCGACAAGGTGACCTTTACTGGTGTGAGTGGTCTGTGTTGCATCTCTGGTATCACCATCTATGCTGGCGATATCAATGCCCAGGCTATGATGAAGGCACTCGAGACTGGCGACGAGAACAGCCGCCTGATCACAGAGATCACCGACAAGTTCTACACCGTTGAGAACCTCCTTGCCGAGGGCACCTTCCTGTACAGGGTTAAGGCCATCTACACCGATGGTACCGAGAGTGCCTGGAGTAATATCGAGGAAGTTACCCTGTTCGATAATGGTCATGGCTATGAGCTGGGCGATGTGAACCACGATGGTAAACTCAGCATCGGTGACGTTACCACTCTGATCGACTACCTGTTGAGCGAAGATGAGAGCACTGTCTGCCTGATCTGTGCCGATGTCAACGAGGATGGCAAGATTTCCATCGGTGATGTCACTGCTCTGATCGATAAGCTGTTGACATCAACCAATAACCGCACTCTTCGCACGGTCGTGATGTGATTTCACCAGAGATGATCTGGAACTGAATTTAGCATGTTTGCGGGGTGGCTCACAACAGAGTCGCCCCGCATTGTTTAGGACCTACCTTCTGAAAAGAGTCAAAAAACTATTCGTAATAAGTATTGGCTATTTTGCTGCAAAAATCGACTTTTATGATGAAATTTGTAATAAACTACAAGAAAAATTTGGTGAATACATGGTACTTTTATATCTTTGCAGGTCGAATAACTGAAACATCTTTATATTTTAATCACTAATGCTTATGAAGAAATTATTATTTCTGTTGACAGCCGCTATGGTGGCAATGTCAATGTCGGCTGCACCTGTCGATTATGCAGCGGCACAGCGCAAGGCGCAAAGTTTTTTGAAACAGCATTATGCTGGACAGTTGATGGCTCCCGCAGCACTCAATCCGGTGTTGATCAAGGCCGAGATGGGTAATAATGCTAAAATTACTCAACCCGTCTATTACATTTACAACACTTCCACAACCTTTATCGTTGTGGCTGGTGATGACCGAGCCGAGGAAATCCTCATGGTGGGTGACCGTCCCTTGAAGGACATCAATAACCTGCCTCCTGGCTTGCAGGACGTTCTGGGTCAGTACAAGGACCAGATCACTTTCTTGCAAGAACGTCCAGGGCTGAAGGTTGACCCCGTTGTCAAGCCCAGGAACAACACGTCATTGCGTGCTTCTTCCTACTTGTTGACAGCTCTCTGGGATCAGGAAGCCCCCTATTATAACCAATGTAAGTTTGGCAATTACCAGTGCTTGACTGGTTGTCCGGCAACATCGGCTTCGATGGTATTCTACTACTGGAAATATCCTACCGATCCCACTGGTACCGTTGCTGGCTATAAATCGAGCATTCTGACCAGTTATTATGGCAGTGGTGTGAGCTACACTCACTCTGCTCTGCCTTCAGTCACCTTTGACTGGACCAATATGAAGGACAGCTACTCTGGTAGCTATACCACGGCCCAAGGAAATGCTGTGGCTACGCTGATGCACTATGTGGGTCAGGCCGAGCGAATGGAGTATGGCACGAGCGCAGCTGGTGGTAGTGGCGTGAACGTTGACAGTGCAGTGAATGTGGCCAACGCCTTTATCCGTTTTGGATATGATGCTTCTACAGTCAGGTTGGTCAAGCAATATGAAAGTTATGTATATTCTGGTGGAAGCTGGAAACAGCAGAACCAGATTTACACTGACGCCCAGTGGGCCGCTATCATCCAGCAAGAGATGGCAGCAGGCCGTCCCATCGTGTTCATGGCAGTGAGCACCAGTGGCGGTGGTCACGCCTTTAACGTCGATGGTTATGACTCCAGCTCTAACAAGTATCACGTGAACTTCGGTTGGAGTGGCGACGGTAACAGTTGGTACTCGATGAATGCCTTCTCTTATAGCGGTTACAAATTTAACCAATATCAGCAGATGATTATCGGTATCCAGCCACCCAGTGGCCAGACCACAACTCCTGAGTTGACTGTTAATCCCACCTCGCTGACCTATACAGGTTGCTCAACGGGCGAGACCTATACCAAGACCTTTACAGTGAGTGGTAGTGACCTGCGTGGCGATGTTTCGATCTCGTCCAACAACGGAACCTTCACGGTTTCTCCCACGACCTTGACAGCTGCCCAGGCTCAAGCTGGAGCAACCATCACCGTTACCTACAATCCCACCTCGGCTGGCACTCATACGGGTACCATTACCGTTTCGAGCAGCGCGGCCGAGAGCAAGACCGTGAGCGTCACCGGTACTGCAACCACGACGCCCAAGATCACTGCCAATCCCACCTCGCTGAGTTTGAGCACTACCGTGGGCACACCTGTGACCCAGACCTTCACCGTGACGGGTACCAACCTGAATGGTGCTGTCTATGTATCATGCAGCGGTACAGGCTTCTCGGTTGATAGAACCACCATCTCCAAGTCAGCCGCAGGTGCTGGCGCTACTGTAACTGTAACCTATAATCCGACTGCAGTCGGCACCCACACCGGTACTGTAACCTTGACCGCCACCGGTGCCGAGACTGTTACCGTTGCACTTAACGGTACCGCTGTCGGCACACCTACCCTTGTTGCCAATCCCACCTCGTTGAGCTTCAACACCGTTGTGGGTACTCCTGTGACTAAGACCTTCAATGTCACGGGTACCGACTTGACGGGTACCGTCTATCTGGCCGTGACTGGCTCGGGCTTCTCGATCGACAAGACCACCATCACCAGGAATGCCGCTACCAGTGGTGCTACCGTGACCGTAACCTATAATCCCACGGCTGGCGGCTCGACGACTGGCGTAGTAACCCTGACCAGTACTGGTGCCCAGACCGTCAATGTATCCCTGACGGGTATCGCTACCACTGTGCCGACGATTGCTGCCAATCCCACCACGCTCAATTTCCAGACCACCGTGGGCACTCCAGTGACCAAGGCATTCACGCTGGCAGCCGCTAACCTTGAGGGCAATGTGACGCTGGCTGTTGAGGGTGCAGAGTTCACTATCGACAAGACCGACATTATCCCTGGTGCTGCCAACAATGCCGCTATCAATGTAACCTACACTCCGACAGCATTCGGGACACACACAGGCACGGTGACCATCACCACCCCCAATGCTCAGCCCGTGACCGTTACCTTGAATGGTCAGGCCGACCTCGTGAAGTTTGCTCCCGTGATGCTGCCCGCTAATGAGGAATATGTGAACCTCACCAAGTTCCGTGCTGACTGGACTGACCAGACTCCTGCCGAGAATGTGGCAAGCTACACCCTTGAGGTGAGTGCCAAGCCCGCAGAACCCGAGGTAGAATTGCTCAGCACCGTCCTTGGTACCGACTTCTCGGGTAGCGCTACTGGCTACTACAATATCACCTTGCCTGCTCCTTGGGGCGGTACCAACGTGCGCGGTGGTCTCAACTCGATCATCTACTTCAGAAATAACTATAATGGTGATGGCTCCTATGGTAACATTACCTACACCGTTCCTGCTGGTTACGAGAATGCCACCTTCACCATGGTAATCACGACGGCTTCGACCAATGACAGTCGTGGAAACCTGGCTGTATCCACACCGCAGACCGCCGAGGTCAATCACTACTTCAACATCGGCGAGACCTATGCATGGGTAGTAACCGCAAGCGCCGGTGAAAAGATTGTCATCAACACGCCCGACGATAACTACTCGCCCGACATCGCTAAGCTCGAGGTATATGCTGGTGATGCAACGGCTGTTTCGCTCAACGTCAACGAGACTGGCGATGCCAATTACCGCTTGATCACCGGTATCACCGACAGGTTCTACACCGTCAACGACCTTACTGCCGAGGGCACCTTCCTCTACAAGGTGAAGGCTCTCTACCTGGATGGCACCGAGAGCGACTGGAGCAACATCGAGGAGGTAACCTTGTTCGAGAATGGTCATGGCTATGAGTTGGGCGACGTCAACCACGATGATAAACTCAGCATCGGTGACGTTACCGCACTGATCGACTACCTGTTGAGTCAAGATGAGAGCACTGTCTGCCTGATCTGTGCCGATGTCAATGAGGATGGCAAGATCTCGATTGGCGATGTGACGGCTCTGATCGATAAGCTGTTGACCACAGAGTAAGTGCAGTGATTGACACCTTGACCTCTTGGAAATGAATTTTTCTTGAGGGGTATGAGGAAATAATGATTTAAAGTATTGCGGGGCTGCTCACCAGTGGGTAGCCCCGCAATTTGTCGTCACTTGTCGAGAACTGGGCACGACTCCCGTCTATTAACGTCATGTCGGTTCTAAAAGCAGAATGTCATAATTATTATAAAATGTTTGGAAAATTGTTTATTGTTTTTGTATCTTTGCTGCGCTTTTTAAAAACATTAAAGATTTATAAAACTACATGAAAAGATTTTTAATTCTCTTGCTCGTTGCTGTGGCAACGATGCAGGCTTTTGCCGCCAATGTGGATCGCATCACGGCTCAAGCCAAAGCCGAGACATTCCTTAAAACTCAAGCCGCTAATGGCAAGTTGATGTCATCAGGAAACATCAAGTTTGTGTCTGAACGAACCATTACCAACTCATCTAACGTAACGGTTCCCGTGTATCACATCTTCAACACCGAGCATTGCTTCGTTATCGTCTCTGGTGAGGACCGTGGAGAAGAAATCCTCGCAGTGGGTGATGCACCCCTTGACTTGAACAAGATTCCTGCCAACATGCAATATTGGCTGGATCGCTATCAGGAGCAGATTGAGTATCTGCAGGCCCATCCTGGCATGGTAGTGAAGACCGAGGTACAGACCCTCAGAGGTCCCAAGCGTGCACAGAACGTTTCACCCCTGCTGACTGCTCGTTGGGACCAGACGGCTCCGTTTTACAACCAGTGTGTGTTTAATGGCACGCAGTGCTTGACTGGCTGCCCTGCCACCTCGCTGGCTCAGGTGTTCCACTACTGGAAATATCCGACGGCTGCAACTCCCAGCCTCTCGGGCTACACTTCCAGCGGCTATACAATCCCTGCACTGCCCTCAACAACGTTTGACTGGGCTAATATGAGAGACTATTATGGCTGGAATGGCGGTACTGGCACCGCAGCTCAGAAGGCAGCCGTGGCAACACTGATGCGCTATATCGGTCAGGCCGAGCACATGGAGTATGGTCCTGACGGTAGCGGTATCAGCTCTTCGCAGACCAGCCTGATTGCCGACGCCTGCAAGACCTTCGGTTATGACAGTAACGTGCGCACCATCTACAAGCAGTCCTACTGGGGCAGCACGCTCGTCAGTGATTCACAGTGGGCTTCGATGATTCAGGCCGAGTTGTCAGCGGGTCATCCTATTGTGTATTGTGGCTTGTCTAAGACTAGTGGTCATGCTTTCAATGTTGACGGCTATACTGTCTCGACCGACAAGTACCATGTCAACTGGGGCTGGAGTGGTTCAGGCAACGGTGACTTTGCACTGAATGCTTTCACCGACTATGAGGGTGACACCTACAACCAGTACCAGTCGATGGTTATCGGTATTCAGCCTCCTGGTGGCCAGATCACTTTCCCCGTATTGAACGTCAGCACCACGTCGCTTGACTTCGGTTCTATCAACAGTGGCCAGACCGTGACCAAGACCTTCACCGTTTCGGGCGAGAATATCCTGGGTGACATCACCATCAGCTGCAATAGTGCTGCCTATCAGATTAGCCCCACAACGCTCACTGCAGCACAGGTTGAGGCTGGCGCTACTGTTACCGTAACTTATGCACCCACCACTACTGGTGCCCACACCAGCAAGATCGTTGTCTCTGGCGGTGCTGCCGAGACCAAGGAGATTACTGTAACTGGTACGACTTCTTCTGTCCCCGTCATCACGGCTGATCCCACCGAGTTGAGCTTCTCGACCGAGATGAACCAGCCGGTAACCGGCACCTTTACGCTGAAGGGATATAACCTGGCTGGTGCAGTTTATCTGTCGGTAGTCAATTCCACAGGTGGTTTCACCATCAACAGGGCAACTGCAACTAAGAAAGTGGCCAACGAGGGCGTGACCGTGACCGTGACCTATAAACCCACCACTGTCGGAAATCACACTGCTCAGGTGATGCTGCGTTGCACTGGTGGTGACACTGTATATGTGAACCTCAATGGTACATCCTTCATCATCAAGACTAATCCCGTGATGCAGGTTGCCAACGAGCAGTATGTCACAACATCTTCTTTCCGTGCCGACTGGACCGATGGCACGACTGCTGCCGGTGTGAGCAGCTATACACTGGAGTACTCAACTGGTACCACAACCCGCAACGTTACTGGTATCAAGAACAAGTATTACATGATTGAGAACCTCACCGCAGGAGCTACATATTCCTATAAGGTGAAGGCTCTCTACATTGATGGTACCGAGAGCGCATGGAGCAATACCCAGACCGTTACTCTGCTTGATAATCCTGTCTTGCTCGGTGACGTGAACAAGGATGGTCGCCTCTCTATCGGTGATGTGACAACGCTGATCAATATGCTTCTCGTTGGTGATGAGATGACCCCAGAGTCCGATGTGAATCAGGATGGTCGCATCTCCATCGGTGACGTGACTGAACTGATCAACCTTCTGTTGACAACTACTAATTGATCAACATGAGATTTCCAGAAGAGTTGAAATAGAAATCATCAACCCATAACCTATTGCGGGGTGGCTCAATTTGGAGCCACCCCGCAATCATTAAGGATGATATCTTCGTTACAGGCAATGGGCTGTGGGAGTGATGGCATATCCTCGCAGGAAGGCATCGGTGTCCATGCGCTTTTTGCCCGACTGCTGCAAGGAGAGGATTTCCAGCCAGCCGTCACCACATGCCACATGGAGCCTCTTGCGGTCGGCACGGATGGTTCCAGGAGCAGGGTGCTCATCGGCGGTAAACGGCTCTGGCTCGCTTGTGGCATAGATCTTGAGCGTGGTGGGCTCCTTGCCATCCTCGCCCACAAGCGTGGTCCAGGCGGCAGGATAGGGCGACAGACCGCGGATGTGGTTGTACAGTTCTTCGGCAGGACGAGCCCAGTCGATGCGGCACGTGTCCTTGAAGATCTTGGGGGCAGGAGTCGCCTGCTGGCCAGCGGTGAGCATCTGGTCTTGAGGAATAGGCTTGACGGTTCCTGCAATGATGGCATCGACTGTTTCGAGCACCATGTCGGCACCCATCACCATCAATCGGTCGTGGACGGCCTCCACATTATCCTGGCGGGCAATGGGGCACGAGCGTTGCTGGATCACATCGCCAGTGTCAATCTCGTGCTTGAGGAAGAACGTGGTCACACCAGTCTCGGTATCTCCATTCATCACCGCCCAGTTGATGGGTGCGGCACCACGGTAGCGAGGCAGCAACGAGGCGTGCAGGTTGAAAGTGCCCAGTGGTGGCATCTGCCACACCGCCTCGGGTAGCATCCTGAAGGCGATGACGATAAACAGTTGTGCCCCAAACGAGCGCAACTCCTCAATAAACGCCTCGTCCTTGAGGCTCACGGGCTGCAACACGGGCAGGCTGTGCTCCACGGCATAGCGCTTGACGTCGCTCTGCTGCAACTGGCGTCCGCGTCCGGCAGGCTTGTCGGGCATCGTCACTACTGCAGCCACATTGTAACCACCGTCCACGAGACGGCTCAGGCTCTCGACGGCAAATTCGGGCGTGCCGAAGAATATGATTTTCAGATCTTCTTTAGTCATGATTCATTTTCTGATAATTGGTTAAAACGAGATGCACAACGCCCCGCCCAGCACCCACTGGTGCAGGTGCTTGCGTGCACTGGAGCTGTAGGTCCTGGATGGATCAAACAGATCTCTATCGAACTGGTCAAGGACTTGGGGCGCAAAATCCCTGAGAAACTCTAGCGGGCAGTAGTGGGCTGTATAGGTCTTGGTCGCATAGTCATAGTCCAGGAATACTCGCCATGAGAAAGAATTCTTGTGGGCATAGGTCAATGAGATGCCAGAGCCCAACTTGTAGGAGTTGGATGCTCCCAGGCTGATGTAATCCCAATTGTACTCGAGGTACTCGTCGGTGGGAATATAACGGCCATTGACCCACTTCATCTTATAGCCCGCAAATTTACCGTCCACATCAACGTCATCCATCACGCTGCGACCGACAAGCACCTTGGCACCAAGAGCAAACCTCGATGACAGCGGCAAGTTGAAATACACACCCGCGTCGGCGGCAAACTCGGTGATATGGTCACTCAGGACTTCCAGGTCGGCATCGACAACGCCGTTCCATAGATCAGACTCCATGAGCGTTTTCTGCATGATGCTCTCTTCGTCGGTGGCAAACGTTGACCATTTCTTGATAGGGGTGGCCTTGACACGCAGTCTTGCCCCCACACCGATGTATCGGTTGAAGAAATAGGCAGCCTCGGCACCCACAGCAGTGGTGTTGCCAAACTGGAGGTTCATCGGCTCGTCGTCATGTCCTTCTCCATAGCCAATAAAGTCAAACGGCGGCAGCACAAGGTTCTTGTTGCCAAATCCGATACCCATCGAGATGGCAAAGAATGAGGGCTTCTTGCTCAGGTCGGGATAGACGCTCAGGTCGTTCATGAGCAATCCTTTTTCCTTGAACAGCAGGTCACAGATGCCATAGGCCAGCTCGGTCGAGAGGATGCCGATGCCGGCACCCGAGAGCACGTCGCTGATCCAGTGGCGGTTGTTGAGCACGCGCATCACGCCCGTGGCTGTGGCCACGCTGTAGCCCGCGATGGAATACCATGGCGAGCGTGTCAGGCCGTACTCCTTGTGCAGGATCGTCGCGCCGACAAAGGCTGTCGCCGTGTGCCCCGACGGCCACGAGTTGTTGGTCGAATCGTCGGGCCGCAACTCCCTGGCTGTGTACTTGATACCGTTGACAAAGGCTGCCATCACCGCATAGGAAGCCAGCGACGAGGCGGCCAGGCGGGGCCAGCTCGAACGGCCCTCGACGCCTGCCAGCTTGAGGCCGACAGTCAGGCCGATACCCGCGAACTGGGTGTAGTTGTCAATCTCGGTGTGAAAGTTATACTTGATGAGGCGGATTTTGGTGTTCTGGACCTTGTAGTTCTGGCGGAAGGCCTTTTTCTCGCCCTTGATGATCCACCCGGCGGCAAACACGGGAATGCCCACCCACGTCTGGTCCTGCATGAAGGTGTAGGGCCGGAGTGCCGGGTTGGTATAATTCTTAAAGAAGTGGAAATCAGGACCATTGTAGTGGCGGAAGACATCGGCATCCAGGCATTGCAATCTCCCTTCTAACCCTTTGGAAACATCACGCTTGGCCACTGTGTCGATGTCTTGTTCGGTGGTGATGGAGTCTTCAAGGGCTATAGTGCGGTCAATTCCGTCATCAAGCATGACG
>Ga0247611_10010316_pt1 | contig 11005 bp, 7 predicted proteins | sample 177DNAGHGhighgp2_FD_192422 | JGI IMG/M metagenome (GOLD analysis project Ga0247611, IMG submission 192422) | Sheep rumen microbial communities from Palmerston North, Manawatu-Wanganui, New Zealand - 1770 DNA GHGhigh gp2 | ecosystem: Host-associated > Mammals > Digestive system > Stomach > Rumen ... | reverse complement strand
CGGCGAGACCGGCGGTCTGGACCTCGGTCTGTCCTATGACTTTGTCATCGCCCCGCTCGGTCCCCTCAACTTCTACGCCGGTCCTTCCGCCCAGGCTTGGATGTGGTTCGGTGAGAACAGCGGTATCGGTGTCGGTGTCGGTGCCCAGCTCGGTCTCGAGTACACCTTCAGCTTCCCGCTGCAGCTCTCCCTCGACTGGCGTCCGCTCTTCAACATCCTGCCGGCCACCGGTTTCGGCTGGAGCAGCTTCGGCCTCGGTATCCGCTACGCTTTCTGATCGCGCGGATCGCATGGAAAAATGCGAGGTGCCCCGGTTCCGGGACACCTCGTTTTTGTCTAGAAAAAGGAAAAAATAACCTGCATCATTTTTCCTGCCGTCGCACTGCGTGCGACCCCTCCCACTTCGTGGGCCCCTCCCTCTTACACGGCCGAGGGTGGCCATGGGCGATAAAAATGATGCAGGTTATTATTTTCATAATTCTTTACCAGTAGCGGTAGAAGAGGGAGATGGACTCCATGCCGGCGAACAGCTGCCGCAGGAGGTAACTCTCGTTCGGAGAGTGGATGGTGTCCCGTTCCAGTCCGAAGCCCATCAGGAGCGGGTCGCAGCCGAGGACCCGCTGCATGACGGCGAGGATGGCGATGGACCCGCCGCCCCGGGAAGGGACGGGTTCGATGCCATAGACCTCCTGCATGGCCCGGGAAGCCGCCCGGTAGGCGGGAGAGTCCAGCGGGATGAGGAAACCGTCACCGCCTTCCGACGGGGTGACTTCCACCCGGATGTATGGCGGGGCGATGGACTTGAAGTATGCCTCGAATTGCCGGGTGATTTCTTCCGAGGTCTGGTTCGGCACCAGCCGCATGGAAATCTTGGCATGGGCCGTCGAGGGAAGGACCGTCTTGGCGCCGACGCCGGTATAGCCGCCCCAGATGCCGCAGACATCCAGGCAGGGCCGGATGCCGGTCCTTTCAAGGGTCGTATAGCCTTTCTCGCCCTTGACCTCGTCGATCTTGAGGAACGCCTTGTACTCGTCCATGTCGAAGGGCGCCCGGGCGAGCAGGGCCCTGTCTTCGGCCGAGAGTTCCACGACTTTGTCGTAGAAGCCGGGGATGGTGACACGGCCGTCCGCATCGTGGAGCGAGGCGATCAGCGCGCAGAGCTCGTTGATGGGATTGGCCACGGCACCGCCGTAATGTCCCGAGTGGAGGTCCTTGTCCGGGCCCGTCACTTTTACCTCCAGATAGGCCAGTCCGCGCATGCCGCAGTTGATGGACGGCACTTTTTCACTGATCATCGTTGTATCTGAGACCAGGATGACGTCTGCCTTCAGCAGTTCCTTATGGGCCTCGACCCAGGCGGGTAGCGAGGGGCTCCCGATTTCCTCCTCGCCCTCGAAGATGAATGTGACATTGTGTTTCAGGAGCCCCTTCCTCACCAGAAACTCGAAGGCCTTGAGGTGCATGAAGAGCTGTCCCTTGTCGTCATTGGCTCCCCGGGCGTAGATGGCTTCCTCACCCGTGGCCGGGTCCTTCGCCAGGACAGGCTCGAACGGGTCCGTCCGCCACTTCTCCAGCGGTTCCGGCGGCTGGACGTCGTAGTGGCCATATACCAGGACGGTCTTTTCCGCCCCGATGTCCCGGGAGGCGAAAACGACGGGATTGCCGGCGGTCTCATAGACCTCGGCCTCCCCGGCCCCGGCTTCCTTCAGCAGCTCGACCAGCCGCCGCGCGCAGGCATACATGTCGGCCTTGTGCTCGGGTTTGGCACTGATGGAGGGAATGCGGAGCAGGGAAAAGAGTTCTTCGAAAAAACGTTCGCGGTTTTCCTGGATATACTGTTTCATACGCAAAATGTTACGATTCATACAAAAATACGAATAATATTTGTAACTTTCGGGTGAAAAACTGACCACAATGAAAGATTTTCTCCGTTCGCTGGGAACCTGGAAGTTCTGGAAGGAACTCTTCATCATGACCTTCGGCATGCTCGTCGCCGCTGCCGCCGTGTATTATTTCCTGATGCCATCCAAACTCGTCGTCGGCTCCATCACCGGCCTTTCCATCGTCATCGGCAATCTGCTCGGCGCCGCCGGCATCGGCATCAAGGTCTCGCAGGTCATCGTCATTATCAACGCCATCCTGCTGGTGTTGGCCTGGATTCTCGTCGGTCAGGAATTCGGCGCCAAGACCGTCTATACGGCCCTCATCCTCGGCCCCCTCGTAGATTTCTGGGAGAAAGTCCTGCCCGTCGAATCCCTTCTGGAGCCCGGCCAGACCTCGCTGATGAACGACCCCTGGTTCGACCTCCTCTGCTTCGTCCTGATCCTGAGCGCCTCCCAGACCATCCTTTTCCATATCAACGCCTCCACGGGCGGCCTGGACATCCTCGCGAAAATCGTCAACAAGTATTTCCACCTGGATATCGGCACCTCCGTGAGCGTCGCCGGCGCCCTCATCTGCTGTACGGCCTTCGCCATCAATCCCTTCCGACTTGTAGTCATCGGCCTGATCGGCACCTGGATCAACGGCATCGCGCTGGACTATTTCACGACCAGCCTCAACCGTAAAAAACGCGTCTGCATCATCTCGCGCGAGTATGAGATCATCCGGGACTACATCATCAACGATCTCCACCGCGGCTGTACCCTCTATCCCATCAAGCGCGGCTATTCCCTGAGTGATTCTTTTGAGGTCCAGACACTTCTGACCCAGAATGAGTTTGCCGACCTGCTTGCCTTCATGAAGGTCAGGGAGATTGACTCCTTCATCACCGCAGGCAATGTTTCCGAAATATACGGGCGGTGGAATTCCGCAAAAAAACGTTGAAGACGGTCTCCCATGCATAATATTATGTATTGACCGGACAGGTGGGAATGGATACATTTGGGAAATTTTTTCGCCATGAAACGTATCTTGTTCCCGTTGTTGCTCTGCCTGGCAGCCTGCCAGGGTGATCCGAAACCGTCTGACAGCCAAGTGCCCGATGACACGCCCGTCAGCACGGGTGTCGAAATCTTCGGCATTTCGGCACCGGAAAGCATTGATATCGCTGAAAACGCTGCGGCCGTCAAGGTTCCGGTGGCGCTGGACCCCTCGACGGCGTCCTTGAAAGAGGATGTCTCGCTGGCCTGTCAGCCGGAAGGAATCGTGGAGTATCGTGTCGAAGCAGACGGAATTCTCATTACTCCGAGAAAACAGGGGACGGCTGTCTTTACCCTTTCGGCGAAGAAAGGACCCGCTTCGAAGGCGACCCTGACGGTCCATGTGCTGGAAAAAGAACCGGCGCTTGTTTCCATCACAATCCAAAAGGAAGGCGATTCGTTCTCCGGCGGCAAGCTCATCCTGACAGAAACCGGGACCTTCGCCTTGTCGGCAAAGATTCTCAATGAAAAGGGCAACAGCTCCATGGACCGGCAGGTCTGGACGCTGAAAAGCGGCACCGATGTGGTTTCCCTCAGTGAAAGCGGTGTCCTGACGGCACTGACCCCGGGAGAGGCTGTCGTCAGCGTTTCACCCGCCTCGGCTCCGGAACTGAAGGATGAACTGAGTGTCTCCGTCGCGGCCATCGCCACTGTCAGTTTCACTGCCCAGGGCGGCAGTTTCAATTCCGGTGTCCTGCCACTGTCAGAAGGCGGCAGTGTCCAGCTCATCGCCATCGTCCGAAACAGTCTCGGAGGAGCATTCTCCACGCCGGTTACCTGGCGTGTCTCCGAAGGAAACTGTGTCAGCGTGGACCAAAACGGGATTGTCAAAGCGACGGCCTCTTCCGGAACGGCTTCCGTCCAGGCGACCGTTACGGCACGGCCCGCGGTCAGCGGTACGGCCCGGATCCGGATTGTCCCGAATCCCCGAAGCATCGAATTATACGGCAATCCGGATATTTCCATTCCTGAGGAAATCAAAAAAGGCGGAACCATGACCTTGAAGGTCCGCGTCCTTCCCGCAGATGCCGTCCAGGATGTCAAGGTCACCATTGAAGCGCAGGCCGGTTGTGACAATGCCTGTAAGCTGACTGCCTCCCAAAACGTTTCGGGCGGATACACCAACATCACCCTTTCGGCTTCGAATGTTTCCGACATCAAGTACCGGGATGTGGTCATCACGAGCGTTGCCTCCCCCTCCGTTTCTCTCCGATGGAGATTCTATGTCTGCGATTATTATGACAGTGATCTCAAGGTCGGTGACTACGTCTATTACAACAGTTCGGATAAAAAGTTCGTCTCCCGGGACTGCGGCCGGCGTACGGACACGGGCTTTCTCAGCGACAGCTACGAGATGGGGACGACGCCCAAGACGCCGCCGGCCGTATCGGGCTACACGTATATCGGTGTCGTCGCTACGACCGACATCCCTGACGAGGAGGATTTTCTAAAGGCATCCATGCTTGCCGGCTGTGCGGATCCGGTGCTGAAGAACGTGTCCGGATTCCGTCGGAGTTCCCTGATCGGACTGGACAACAACAAAGGGGCCCATGTCCTCGTCGTTGCAGCCAGGCGTGCTGAAACAAGCTCTTGGCAGATTGTCTTTGCTGACGGGACTCCGGTCGTCAGCGACACGGAAATCAATGTCTATCCGCTCTATCCGCTCCGGGGAGTCCTTTCGCTCAGCCAATATGAGACGAGCGGATATGGGAAAACCTACGTCTCTTATGGCTTTCTGGCTTACCGTCTTCTCAAGCGGTACAATGGATTGCAAAACAATGACGGGAAGCGTGTCAGGCCTGTCATGAGCGTCGCTTCTTATACGCCGTCCATCGAGCCGGCCTCGTCCGGAAAGACCTCCACAGGCTGGTTTCTTCCGGGCAGGGGCGATGTCTCCCTGGTGGAAGAAGCGGCTGTCATCGCATTGGGAAACAGCCAGTCGGATCCGATGACCATCGGGGAGAAATACTGGATGGTGGAAGAGAGTTCCGGTTCTTTCGCGGAAGCGTTCAGCCGTCAGAAAACGTTTTGGGACTGGTGGTCGGAAAGGAAAAACACATCTGCTCGCGTCAGGGCGTTCCTGTATCTGTAGCCCTATAGGTTCAGCAGCCGCATGATGATTCTGACAACCAGACAGAACAGCAGCAGGATGCCAGCGGTACCCCAGCCGCCGAAAGTCGTGTCCAGCCATGCGAAGATTGCCTCGTGGAAGTAAAGCAGGACGAGGCACATTCCCACGAACAGGAGCAGCGCCAGAATGTACAGGAGATATTTGATTCTTTCCATGGTCGCAAAGATAGGGTGGCACCGTCACAAGCGGAATACATATTTTTATGTATTTTCATGAAATCAACGGATTCCTTATCTTTGTAAGTGATGAAACAACTGTGGCTTCTGCTCTTTGTTCTGCTTCCGCTTTCTGCCGGAGGACAGGATTACTATGCCGAGGCGGAGACGCATTACTACGGCGGTCGTTATGCCGATGCGGTCCGCGTGTCCCTGGAGGGTCTCGCCGCCCATCCGGACGAGGCCGCGGCGGTGGAACTCCAATCCATCCTGGGAGCCAGTTATGCCCGGCTCGGTGCCTTTGACAAGGCCGCGGACGCAATGGTCCGTTGTTATGAATATGACAAGTCCCATGGGGAAGCGGCCGGCTTGACGTCGTCCTTGATTTCCCTGGCGGGCATGTATGTCTATGCTGGGAAGCCGGAACTGGCCGTCGATTATGCCCGGGAGGCCATCGCCAACGAGGAGCGAGTCGGCCGGCCCGCCAAGCTGGCCATGGCCTGCGGCAAGGCTTGTGACGTCTATCATGCGCTGGGGCAGGATTCCCTGGCTTTGGTCCATGCCGACCGGGCCGTGTCCATCGCCCGGCGTGAATTGGGGAAGGAGGACGAGGCCATCCGCCGCAGCCAGCGGGCATACGCCCTGGAAGGACTGGGCCGATATGATGAAGCATTTGCCGACCTGCGGTTTGCGGAGGACCAGTTTCGGGAAAGCGGCAATCTCCAGTCCCTATCGATCGTTTGTTTCCAACTTGCACAGGAATATGGCCGGCAAGGCAACAAGATGCTGGAAAGGCGTTATCTGCGGGAGGCTGCCGAGCTGACCCGCACCCTGCAGGATCTCCCCCTGTTGCAGAAAATCTTGACGCGCCTGTCCGCCTCGCTCCGGGAGGAAGCCCCCGCGGAGGCATACGCCTTCCTGGAAGAGGCCACCGCCCTCGGGGACAGCCTTGCCCGAAGCAAGAGCCGGTCGGAACTGGAGCTGCGCCATGTCGAGTACGAGACAGCCCGCCGGAAGGAGATTATCCGTTCCCAGGAAGAAGACCTCCGGCGGACCCGTCGCGCCCGCAGCATCCTGTCGCTCTCCCTCATCGTGCTGCTTTCCGCTGCGTCCGTCACGGCCTTTTTCGCGCTCCGTGCCCGACGCAGTGCCCAGGCCCTCCGACGAAGCAATGCCCAGAAAGACTATCTGCTGAAAGTCATTTCTCATGATCTTCATTCTCCGGCCGTGGCGCGCCTGAAGGGCCTTCAGATGCTTCGCCGTCATTTCGGAAAGATGTCCGGCGCCGAGCAACGGGAACTCTTCCTTAATATGGGACACCAGGCTGCTGCGGAGGTGGAACTGATGGATAATGTCCTGCGATGGACCCGCTTCCAAAGTGGCGACAGGACGGATGAACGGGTCCTGTTCAACCTTGGCGACTTGGCTTCGGAAGTCCTTTCGCAATATCGCCAGATAGCGGAACTCAAGGACGTCTCCCTGGTGCTGGATACGGAAGCTGAAGAATCGCTGGTCATCCGTTCGGGAAGGAGCAGTCTTATGTTCGCTCTCCGGAACCTTTTGTCCAACGCCATCAAATTCTCCCACCGCGGCGGGACCGTACGTCTGGAAGTCCGTTCTGACCATTCGTTCGCCCGCCTCTCGGTCGTTGACCAGGGCATCGGCATTCCGCCGGAGGCTTTGGAGTCCGTTTTCCGGGAGGAAGGCGCCTACCGCAGGGTCGGAACGGAAGGGGAGATCAGCAACGGACTCGGCCTGGCCCTGAGCCGGACGCTGGTGGAGTCCCTGGACGGGACGCTCCGGGTTGAGAGTCGCGAACGAGAAGGCAGCCGTTTTGTCATTGAATTACCGTTGAATCATGACTGAGCCCATCCATATTTTCCTGGTCGATGACCATCCGTTGATGCTCCTGGGGATCCGGGCCATGCTGGAAGACCATCCGGATATCATCCTGGACGGGACCGCCTCGGACGGGGCGGCCGCATTCGAAGCGGCGCAGCGACTGCGCCCGGACGTGCTTCTCTTCGACATCGTCATGCCCGTAATGGACGGTATCGAACTAGCCCGGAAGATGCGCTCGGAACTGCCGGAAATCGCCCTGCTGGCCTTGTCCAGCGACACTTCCATCGCCACCCTGGAATCCCTTCTGCATATCGGCATCGACGGCTTCCTGCACAAAAGCTGCGAGGAGGCGGCCCTTATCGCCGCCATCCGGAGCGTTGCCGAAGGCTATGAGTATTTCGGCGCCGACATCGCCCGGCTCATCGAACGCATCTCCCTCGCGAAACGCGCCTCCGACAGTCTTTTTACACCCCGGGAGCTGGATGTCATCCGCCTCAGCTGCAAAGGTCTTCAGTACAAGGAAATCGCGGAAGAACTCCATATCAAGTATCTGACCGTTGTTACCATCAAGAACAATATTTTCCGGAAACTCGGCATCAACAACACCGTCGAACTCGTGGTCTATGCCATCAAGAAGAATCTGATCCGCCTCTGACCCCCTCCGAAAGCGCTTGTCAATCCGCAAAAAAGCATTAACTTTGCAGTCCCCGTTTGTGGGGACGGACGGTTCCGTAGCTCAGTTGGATAGAGCAACAGCCTTCTAAGCTGTGGGTCTTGGGTTCGAATCCCAACGGAATCACGGATAATCGGCTCCTACGTTTGTTAGGGGCCGGTTCTTTTTATTCTTGTGTCCCTTTTTGTGACCCCAACGCGGGGTTTGTAAAGAGGAAAAGATTATTTATCTTTGCAATCCCGGCACAATAGCGCCGGGATCACGTATTAATGGCCGCTGGAGAGACACAGGGGCCATTATTGTATAATGTTGTAACCCCTATTGTAGCCCCTTCCACCCTCTGAGTAAGTCATTAAATCACAGTATGTCAAAGCCCCACCAAGGTTGTTTAGGTGGGGCTACAAATATACTACTTTTTCATTGATTTCAGTTTTCTGCCACCAAGATACGTCCACTTATTTTTGGACGAGCAAAGCAGCTCCAAAACCTTTTGTGCATCGAATACAATCGTTCTGTTTATTTGGGACGTTGCAGGATCAAGAATCCCTGAGGACTTTATCCGTTTTGCGGTGGATTCACTACAATTAAGGAACTCCTGCAATCCCGTTATACCATATATTATCTGTCTTTCTGAGGGGGAATGCTCTATGGCATCCGCTAATCTACATGTTACTCGTATTAATTCATCTAATTTCTCCTCTATTTTTTGGTTTTGTTCATAAATCGCTTTGAAACACAAAAGAACAGACTCTCGCTTTCTGGACTCAGCCACGGAGTTTTTCCGCCGACGCCACTATGAGCGACGCCTATTTATTTTCGTTCATTTCAAAGCCTCTACCTTCATTGTTTACTGCTACAACGCCAGTAGCTACCACCGGCGGAGCAAAGTTCAAATTACATCTTTTGTTTTTATCCATGGGCATTATTGCGTTTGGTCATCGTGAATATGCTGATTTTACAGTCCTCTTAACTTCATCGGCAGTGAAGCCACCAGCCGGGTCATTGTAGTATGCAACAAGATAGTCGGACGCGACATCTTCTGGGATACCATCGAGCCGGAAGAAGAAGGCCAAGGTATAAATCGAACTGTTCCTCTGGCCTGGTATAAAGGGATGGTACTCCTCAAATAATGAATGGGTGTCCACAATGGCGTCACGGATTGCATCCATGTCGGTCAAGGGAGACGGACATGACGGATTATACAGCGCCTCTTCTGGTATCGTCACGGAAACGGTAGGTGTCTTAGCCGCTGGAGTATAGGCGGGCAACGTACCAAGGTCTACATGATAAGGCGTAGCATTCCTGTTGATATACATCTTTTTGTCAACGGAGAAGAAGCAGGCTCGACTGGGATTGGAGCAGCTGGGATCGAACTTAAGGCCAGGACGTGACGTATAGCCCATGATATTTCCCAGATGATGATAGAGGTCTGAATGCCTGGCTGGGTCTTGAAGGTCGGTAAGAACAAACACCTTTACCCCCTTCGTTGGTGATAGCATGGCAGCAAGGGTATGAGGGAATTGCTTGGCCATCTCTATCACAGCCACAGTATCCACAGTATCATCAAGGTCAAGACAGATTACACCGTTGTACTGGACTAATGCAGAGTCAGCTCGTTTAGTGAATGTTCCAGACGGGCAAAGGACTGGAAGAAGCATCACCTTAAGTCGATCCTGCTCTGCCGTGGACTTCGCTCCACGGATGGTAGTAATCTTTCGTTCAAGTTGCTCCCCAGGGTTCTTCATCTCCTCAAGAACTTCAATAAGGGGACGTTGGGTAGGGTTCTCGGTCTCATATATGCTTGGAAACGTAGAGACCATTATTTGCGTTATAACCATTTATTTCTCGATTTTTTACTGCCAATTTTAGTATCATATTTTTTAACTATATAGAGAAGGGAAAATTTTTGGCAGTAGTTTTTGTTAGGCTGTTATTGTCATTTCTATCTTCAATCCGGCCAAGAACTTTTTGAATGTCTTGTATCTATCGGCCGCTTTTCGTTTTGATATAGGCAGAAGGGAATACAGGTCGGAAAGCGTGACATTGAAACTATATGACTTTCCAGATTCGACGGCAGCTCGAATCTGTGTTCCAATCTTCTTCAATCCATATAGTCTCGTCAAGTAGTATAGTTGCTTTTTGTCAGGCCTGGAGAGTGTTCTGAAGGGTTTTTGTATTCCGCCTATCTTGCAGGACGGATCTGAGTTTGCCTTGAAGTATTCCTGGGTATCGTAAGCCATGTTGTAGTTGATATCCGATGAGAAATACACCTTTATCGGCAGACCTTTGTGGTGACGTATTCTGGACCTACATATTGACTGAACCAGTAGGGAAAGCTTATAATCATGGAACTTGAGGCCCTTTATACCAAACATGTCTGCAATCTGGCTCGTTATCGGTTCGTCGGGTAATTTCCACTCCCCCAGGAAGATTACCGTCGAACAGTCTCTATACTCATTACTGCCCCTATCCCTGCCACTTCCCCTGTATGTGATGAAGATATTGTCACTCTTTCCTCCAGCATCAATCAGGACACGGCGTAGGATTTCAGGGAAGCTTAGCATTGTGTCCGTGGAGAGTTCAAGAGTGTCAGCATTACCGGGGTTCTTAGTGTCCAGCTTCAGCGTCTTCCAGCAGATAATCAGGATTTTCTCTTTCTGTGAGAGGGTTGTGGCCAGATGGATGAATTCACGTGCCATCGTCTGTAGGTCTGATTCCTGCCAGCCTTCGTTATTCCTCCTCTTCATCCGGAAAGAAAAGAAACTGAAGTCAATATCACTACTGTACCTTATGCCAATGATTGGGAGAAGCTTAGGATCGGTTTTGGGGATAATGCAGTCGGCGGTCCCATCGAATACAATTACTGTCGAGAGTCCATCCAGATCTTGTATACGCTTCCGGAGTGGGGTGAATCCATTGGCCTTGATATGAGCGTAGATGGTTTGCCGCTTATACTCATTCAGACCTCCCTTCCCCTTCAGAATTTCATGCCTTACCCTCTTTCCAGCACTCTTTACGGCTGCGTCCATGAGTTCGGTTGTCGGATAAATATGCCTGTAGAGTGTGTTTCCACCAAGGTTGATGGTTTCCAGGGCTGGCTTTCCATTATGGCTGCGGTGGGTGTCGATGAAGGTGAGGATGTCCTGGAGTTCAGTCGGTATCTCGAAGGGGTCTGGATAAAAGTTAATCAGTTCGTCAATGTAAACCTCCCGCCGCCAGCCAGAGCCATACTTCATGAAGGGTTCGTATGGGTCTATTTGTATTCTGACCGAGGTAATAATCA
>Ga0247611_10010315_pt1 | contig 11005 bp, 8 predicted proteins | sample 177DNAGHGhighgp2_FD_192422 | JGI IMG/M metagenome (GOLD analysis project Ga0247611, IMG submission 192422) | Sheep rumen microbial communities from Palmerston North, Manawatu-Wanganui, New Zealand - 1770 DNA GHGhigh gp2 | ecosystem: Host-associated > Mammals > Digestive system > Stomach > Rumen ... | reverse complement strand
ATCCGATATAGTGGTTGCCTGCACCGGTAAACTGCTTATCGGCAAAGCCGTCGGCATTGCCGCCGAAGTTGGCGGTATTGCCGGACATGGTCTTGTAGTCGAAATTGTCGTGGCTATCCACGTTGAGGATGGTGTTGTTGCCGCCTTTCTTCATCTGGCAACCTGTATCGGCCGAACCGTAGATGTCCAGTCGTTCGAAGAGGCAGTACGAGCCTTCGCAGTAGAGGTTGTTTTTGCCCGACCAGGCGATGGTGAGGTCGCGCAGATGGATGTACAAAGCATCGGCATGGATGGTGATACCACGGGTGCCGTAGGCCACTTTATGAAAATCGAGTATCGGCGTCTCACCCGGAACACCGGCGATGACGATACGCTTTTGAGCCGAACCCTGTTTGTTGATGCTGAACTTATCCGTAAACTCGTACGTTCCGCCCAGCAGATACAGGGTATCGCCCGGATTATGTAGCATGCTGACACCGGCGGCAAAAGTGGTTGGTGAGAAATAGGAACTGCCGTCGCCGAGGCCATTTGGCGAGGCGTAATAGGTGGCGGCACTTAATGGCGAAAGGCGAAGGGCGAACGGCGATAGGAGCAGCAGAGCTGCCAGGATGAGAAGCGATTTTTTCATTGTTTTATAAAATAGAGTTTTATTCGTATAATGGTGTAAAGGATGATGAGTTTTCCCCGTCCGGAGGCTTGCGGTACGCGTTGCTTGAGCGCGGCAAAGAGCCGTTGCTCCGCTTCCGGATGACGCCGGGAGGTCGTACTACGGGGATTGAGTGTGTAGCGGTAGCCGGCATAGGGGATACGACGATAGCGCAGGTCGCGCAGCCACAGATCCACCGACCATACCACATCCTCGTATATCATGCCCTCCGTAAACTGCATGGCGGCGATAGCTTCGCGCCGATACAGACGCATACAGGGCGAGGTGAACTGGAGACGATGGTGAGGTATTTTCTGACTGCTGAATTCTGAATCCTGAATTCTTTTATAGCCGCTTTGCACATAATCTACGTCAGCTATCGCCTGTAGATGCTGTTCGCACCAGTCCGGCTCCAGGCTGTCATCGGCATCTACAAAGGCGATGTACTCGCCTGTAGCATGCTGTAGGCCGCGGTTGCGCGCCGCCGATTGACCGGCATGCGGCTGTTGTAACAAGATGATACGCTCGTCCTGCTTGGCAAACGTTTCCAAGATAGGCCGGCTGCGGTCGGTACTGCCGTCATCTACCAGGATGATCTGCAGATTGCTTTCGGTCTGCTGTACCAAACTCCGGATGCACTGCTCCAGATAGTCGGCTGCGTTGTATATGGGAACAATAATACTGATCATGAGAGAATCATCCAGGTGGCTATGGTGTGACTGATGGCGCCGAGCGTGATAAACACATGCCAGATGGCATGGTAATACGCGTGCTCCTCGTCATGGTTAAAGAAATACGAACCGATGGTGTAGAACGCTCCCTCTGCGAATACCCATGCAAACGCTGCATGCGGCATATTCGTCCACATCGGGTAGAGTATCAGCACGGCTACCCAGCCCATAGCCAGGTAGAGGGCCAAGGACAGACGTGGGTGTTTGCCCAGGGCGATGAACTTGCCTATCGCGCCCGCGAGTACGCATGCCCAGAGGAAAATAAACAGGGAGATACCCATCCAGCCGCCTACTACCGACAGACAGATCAGCGAGTAGGAACCCGCTATCATGACGTAGATCGAGATATGGTCAAAGACCCGAAGCCGGGCTTTGTGCGTGGGTTCCATCACCGCGTGGTAGAGGGTAGAGGAGGTGAACATCAGCAGCATACCGAGCAGGAACAAAGCAGTTCCTGCTATTTGTGATTTATGATTTATGATTTGTGATTGGATAGCCCTCGCCATCAGCGGCCACGCGAGAGCGATGGCCGCAAGGGCAGGGAAGAGGTGGGTCAGGGTGTTGGCTTTCTCTTCGGCCGGTAATGAGGTCCAATATGTGCTGAGTCGGCTCATCGTTCAAAAAGACGCAAGAGTTTCATCTTGGTTTCTGCGGCCTTACCGCTGTAGGGGTGTTCGCGCAAGGAGAGGTTGAAATGGGTGCTTCCACGGAGCACGGTCTGCGGGTGAGTGAACTCGCGGAAACCCCATTCGCCGTGGTATGCGCCCATGCCGGAATGGCCTGTACCGTTGAATGGCACGCCTTTGACCATCATATGTACGCATACCTCGTTGATGCAACCGCCACCGAATTGCTGGGTCTGCATCACGCGGTTAGCCCAACGCATATTGCGCGTGAATAGATACATAGCCAGGGGATGCTCACGCTCGGCTATGACGTCCATGAGTGCATCCACCTCCGCGTCTTTGAAGGGCACGATAGGCAGCAAGGGACAGAAGAGCTCGTGCTGCACGATATGTTCGTCGATGGCTACGGGATAGATCATCGTAGGCGCATACTTGCGGTTCTCTTTGTTGCCTGTGCCGCCAAAGACGATACGGTCTCGGTACTCGTCTGCCAAACGGGCGCATTTGTCGTATGCGCCGTCAGTAATCAAATTCGGGTACTCTGGATTGGTCTCGGCATGCGGGCCTATCTGGGCGATGAAGGCGGCTTTGAGTTCGGCGATAAAGGCATCGGCTACTTCTTCGGCCACCGCTATCTGGTTGATATTGATGCATATCTGTCCGGCATTGAGCAACTTGAAGAAGGCTATCTTGCGAGCTGCGTCCTTGAGGTCGGCATCTTTGCGGATGACGCACCAGTTGCCGGTCTCGCCGCCCAGTTCAAGGGCTACCGGCGTCAGGTTTTTGGCGGCTTCGGCCAGCACGTGTTTGCCTACCGACGGACTGCCGGTATAGAAGATCTTATCGAAGCGTTGCGCCAGACACATATCGGCCACGTCGTGTCCGCCGTCGATGAGCGTGATGTACTCCTGTGGGAATACTTCGGCAAAGAAGCGTTTCAATGCCGCTGTGCTGGCAGCCGACTTCGAACTGGACTTGATGACCACGGTGTTACCGCCGCACATCGCTGCGGCTACCACGCCTATCGTCAGCAGGATAGGGAAGTTGAACGGACTGATGACGAGCGACACGCCGTAGGGCATCTTATATACCCGGGTGATGATACTTGGCCAGCACATGAGGCCGCTGAAGTGAATCTCCGGTCGGCTCCATCGACGCAGGCCCGCTATCATCTCGTTCACCTCGGTGATGATGGGTCCGATATCGCATAGATATGCCTCCATCTCACTTCTTCCCAGGTCCTCGCGCAATGCTCCGATCAGTTCGTCCTGATGTGCCAGTACGGCTTCTTTGAGGCGCTTGAGTTGTTTGATGCGCCATTTGATCGGTAGCGTCTCGCCTGTGCGGAAGAAACGGCGTTGTGCCGACACGATCTCACGTATCGATTCTTCTGAATATCCCGTAACCGGTAACGCGTAACCCGTAACCCTTACCAGGATATCCTTGATGTCGGCGTTGCTGAGTGTCACCGGTGCCGAGTAATTGATAGAATCGGCAGCAATCATCGGGATCAGTTGCTCGTGATCGCAAGCGCGTACCGGCGAGACGATTTGGTCCATTCCGCATGCGGCGATGAGGTCGCGTATCGCTTGCAGAAAGAGTTCGGCGGCCTGCGCATCATTCACCGACAATGGTCTTTCGACCAGTCCACAATAGCGCGCTAATTCTGCGTAGTGGTGCAAGCAGGCTTCTTTTTGGAATTCCAGTACGGGCAACAGCATCAGCGAGATAGCTTGTCCGTGCGAAAGATGGTACATAGCCCCTATACTGTGTGCGAATGCGTGTACATAGCCTGCCAGTTGGGTGTTGATGGCATTGCCGCCGTACATGGCCGCCTTCGCCATGTTGAGCCGTGCCTGTTCTAATGGCTGTTGGCTCTTGGCCGTTGGCTCTTGGCTATTACAGAGCAGCGGTAGATTCTCGAGGATCAGTTTCACCCCTTCCATGGACATGTGCATATCTTCTTCATCAACATCGGTGTCGCTTACTGCGCCTTCGATACAATGACTCAGGGCGTCGATACCGCATGCGGCGGTAACGGCTTTGGGTGCGTGGATGGTGAGTTCGCTGTCATGCACCACGTGCGTCACGTTTAGACCAATCAGTACGGTCGATCCTTTGACGCCTTGCTCGTTTGTCACGACGGCACCTACGGTCAGTTCAGCACCTGTTCCGGCGGTAGAGGGTACCATGATGAGCGGTAAGGTCACGCCGGGTACGGGCAAGAACTTGAGCAGCAGCGCTTTCACCGGCACGTGCGGCATCTTGCAACCCGCGGCAATCATCTTGCAGCTGTCCATGACGGACCCGCCACCGAGCGCTATGATCGCTTCGGCCTGCGTCTCCAATGCCTGCCTGCGGCCGGCATCAATGATGGCGATGGTTGGCTCGGAGTGGATGTCGCAGAAGAGCGAAGCGCTGACACCTGCCTTCTGCAACGACGCCAGTATGGCCTCGTCATAGCCCAGGCGGTGCAAGGTCTCGTCGGTCACTACGAGTACTCGTTTGTAGCCCGCTTTTCGGCACATAGCGCCGATCTCACGGCGTGCTCCTTGTCCGGTAGTGACCTCCGGCTCCGGCAGCGGAATAGCGTGTATCACTTTTCCCGGCAAGCGGTGTATATGTTTTCTGAATCGATACGTGTCCATTATGCTACTCTCAATTTTGCGTGCAAAATTACAAAATTATTCTGACATACGCAAATGTTTTGCTTCTTATGTAAAAAAATCGGAAGTTTTTTCTTTTGGATTTCGAAAAAAACTTTCATCATCGGTGTCGTCCAAGAATCCGTTGAAACCGCCCTCAACAGCAGCGGCGATGTGTTTTTACGGCTATGGCAGAGGAGTTCGATAGGAAGAAACACACTGCTGCTAATGGCGGCAAGAATGCCGCCAAATGAGACGGCCGGAATGACATTCCGGACAATAGACGACGTTTTCGTGGGACGCTTGTCCCACGCAAGGAACAAAGGTCTTATTTATCAGGATGGATACATGTGACACCATCGGGAACGAGGATGAGACGTTCGTGCTCACAGAATGAAGGTGAGAGAACGCTCCAAGCGGGATTGTTGTATTGTTCAGATAATTGGATGTCTGCCAAGTCACATAAAGTATAGTAGATATTATCTCCATTAAGTTTGGTTTGCTTACGTGAGAGAGCATTGTTAACTTTATCGGCATATAGTGAGTTGTAGGAATCTGACCACCAAAAGATAAATGGTACGTGATATTCTTGTATTACAGGAGTGCAATTACCTCCGTGTCCTGCGCCTCCGTGGCCTATGGCTTCTCCATGATCGGAAACAAACATAAATGCAGAAACGGTATTTGGTCTGTTGATCTTGTCTATTATAGACGAGAGAATGTAGTCGGTATAGAGAATACTATTATCGTACGCGTTGATGAGCATGGTACTATCGCGAACTAACTCAGGGGCACAATTATTGGAATTCGGGTTGTAAAGTTCAAACTCTTTTTCATAGTTCGTAAAGAAACTATGATTGCCCATAAATTGCATCATAATAAATAACTTGTCGTGTTGTTGCGCTAATGAATCTACTATATGTATCATCGTCTTATCACCCGATAAGATTTCTCCGTCTTTAACTATATTAGGAACAATGATGAGCGAATCGACACCATCAGACAGGTAGGTCTCGTAGGAGAGGAGATTGGTATTGCTGACAATGGTGAAGACTTTAAAGCCGCACTCTCTAAACGGCTCAATAATAGAACGTTCAGCATAGTTGAGTTCATAATTATCAGGAGTCGCGCGAGTTACTAATTGCGGCACGGAATACATCGTAAGGCATGCTTGTGAGAAGTAGTCATCAAAAATCATAATGTTGTTTTCTTTGGCTTCCAAGCGCGGAGTAGTTGAACGACGATATTTACCGTTAAGCGACACATTGTCATAGCGTAAGGATTCGCCTATAGCGAAGATATAAATCTCTTTTTGGTCGGCAGGTACAATGGTACGATGAGCACCCATATTGATATTCTTCATGTTCTCCCATTGTTTTTTGCGCTGCAAACTCTTGTGAGCGTTGAGACATTGGAAAGGTACGTTATACGGAGGGCGATTCCAAATACGATTGTCCACATAATAGCGGAGCGTTGTTTGTCCTTTGTAGAAGCCAACTAATTTATATGTCACAAATATCGGCGCAACAAGAAGCGCGGCGACCACTATATATGCGGATATTTTACGATTTTGCGAAGGTTTGTACAAAATACAACTTGCGATACAAATGATCAATAAAGGTATCCAATGGAATACTTCACGAAGGTTGGTATTGTAGAATTCTGAAGCTTCTTGTGGATTCGTTTTGATGGCCGAAATGATCCCTCCCGGGAGAAGGTATTCTTTGTACAAATCAACCATGGTCAGATCCGTGAGTGCGAGAATGGCAAGGACAGATGTTAGGATACAATAAACCCATTTATGCCGACAAAGCGAGATCAGGGCTATTATCGGTAAAGAGAAAATCATGCCTGTCAGTATATAACTGAAGCCGGAATGGTTTATAAGCGCATATGCGATATTGGGGTAAACGGGGATAATTGTCAAGCACGCGAGGCTTAACCAACGAAAGATAATTTCTTTATTCTTCATGATTGATAGTAATATTTTTTGGCTTACTATCAATCGCAAATGGGTAAGAAAAAGGCGTGAGCCATTCTCTCACATTCACGGGAAGTCCGGAAAGATAAACCCGCCTACAAACGAGATACGCTCACACCTAAAGTGCGAACATTACTTTGTTTGTAGCGAGGAACACCTTCTTCAGGCTTCCATGAAATGCATTTACCCAATTCAACAAGAATTAGTTTTCCGGACTTTTTCTTTGAATGTGAATAATAGTAATGCTTGTTAATTATTATGTTATGTCTGCGCAACGCTTTGCGCAAAAAATGTGGAGTATAGCGGACTCGAAGGGGAGGATGAGATGAACTAATACCCCGAACGAGTGGTAATACACCTAAATCGAGTACAAAAGTACTACATTTTTTAGACATATGCAAATAAATTTTGCACAATTCAGAATTTTTTTGTACCTTTGCACGCAAAATCAGCAGGATTATGACAATACAAAATTATATTGACGCTCATCGGGAGCGGTTTATGGACGAATGGAGAAGTCTCATTCGGATACCCAGTGTGAGTTGCCAGGCAGAGCACAAAGCGGATATGCTTCGTTGTGCCGAGCGTTGGAAAGAATTGCTGTTGGCAGCAGGATGCCAGAAGGCGGAAATACTGCCGTCGGCAGGCAATCCGTTTGTGTATGCGGAATACAAGGTGTCCGAACAAGCAAAGACGGTTTTGGTGTATGCCCATTATGACGTGATGCCGGTGGAGCCGTTAGAGTTGTGGAAATCGGATCCGTGGGAGCCGGAGATCCGTGACGGACGACTTTATGCCCGCGGTGCGGATGACGACAAAGGGCAGGCTATGATTCAAGCGAAGGCGTTTGAGTATCTGGTGCACGAGGGGTTGATGGGCTGCAACGTCAAGTTCATCTTTGAAGGCGAGGAAGAGATCGGTTCGCCGAGTTTGGAGGCCTTTTTAGAAGATCATAAGGAGTTGCTGAAGGCCGATATTATTTTGGTTTCCGACACCTCGATGATCGGTAAAGAGACACCGTCTCTCACGACCGGATTGCGCGGGCTGGCTTACTGGCAGATCGAGGTGGATGGTCCGAATCGCGATCTCCATTCCGGACATTTCGGCGGTGCGGTGAAGAACCCGATCAACGCCCTTTGCGAGATGCTGGCGAAGATCGTGGACGGTGACGGACGAATTACTATACCCGGATTCTATGACGATGTACTGCCTATTCCTGAAGCGGAGCGGGCTATGATTGCGCAGATACCTTTCTCGCAAGAAAAATACAACACTTCGATCGGTGTGGATGATGTCTTTGGGGAAGTCGGATATTCGACCCTCGAGCGGAACTCCTGCCGTCCGTCTTTCGACGTGTGCGGCATCTGGGGCGGCTATACAGGCGAAGGTTCGAAAACGGTCTTGCCTTCCAAGGCTTACGCCAAAGTCAGTTGTCGTCTGGTGGCTAATCAAGACCACGCGAAGATCTCACAGGCTTTTGTTGATTATATTCAGACGTTAGCACCTCAAGGCGTGCGGGTAAAGGTGACGCCTATGCATGGTGGTCAGGGCTATGTGTGCCCGATCGATATCCCCGCTTATAAAGCGGCAGAGCACGGATTTGAGGTGGCTTTCGGCAAACGTCCGTTGGCAGCCCGCCGCGGAGGTTCGATTCCTATCATTGCAGCCTTCGAGCAGATACTGGGTTGCAAGACCATCTTGATGGGCTTTGGTCTGGAGCAAAACGCCATCCACTCGCCGAACGAGAGCATGGACCTCGAAGTGTGGGAGCGTGGCATTGTGGCGGTTACTGAATTTTACAAGGAGTACTCGAAATGAAGCTGGTTATTATCGGTGCAGGGAGCGTAGGCACGAACTTGCATCACGGATTAGAACTGAAAGGCATCAAGGCAGAACTGGTGCACGCGCGACCGCTGACGGCGGATCCTTCGGCGATAGAGACGTTACCTGAAGCGGACTGCTATATTTACACGGTGGCAGATCATGTACTCAAGGAAGTAGTGAGTATGGTTCACGCGCCGAAGGCTTTGCATCTGCATACCTCGGGTTCGATGCCGATAGATATCTTCGGCGAAGATAAACCGCACGCAGGCATCCTATATTTCTTTCAGTCTTTCAGCCGGGAGAATCTGATCGACGATTGGAGTGGTATTCCGTGTTTTGTGGAGGGTCGGGACATCGACGACATTGCGGCGATTTACTCGCTGGCGCAGACCCTGACGAGTCATATCTACGAGGCCAATCAGCACGACCGCGAGCGGCTGCATATCGCAGGAGTATTTGCCAATAACTACACGAACCTGATGTACCGTATCGCCGCTGAAGTGCTACGCGACACCTCTATTCCGTTTGAGGCTTTGCTGCCGCTGATCGATAACACCGCCGCCAAGGTACATGCCCTCAAACCTGCCGATGCCCAGACAGGGCCGGCACAGCGGGGAGATGAGGCGGTAATGGCGCACCATGTAGAAATACTGAACGCTAAGAATGCGGCGTTAAGCGAAGTGTATCAAGCGCTCGCAGCGTTAATCGCGAAAGGGCGAAATCGTTGAGTTCTTCCCAACGAATACAGATAGTGCCGGGGATTTCCGGCATTTTTTGTGCCCGATGAACGATGAAACGCGCGTGCAGTTTCTGATGGGACAAGACGTGCGTAAATGGATAGTTGTCCTCTGTTTGCTCCTCCTGGCAAGGGAACTCATACAAGTGATACCAGATATCTTTCTCTTCGCGGCGACGGATAAGCGTGTGCTCGCCGTCGGTGTAGATATGATAGGAGAACCAACGATCCCGCACTTTGGGACGGGGTTTGCGAACAGGGAGCAACCCGGCCGTTCCGTGCGCATAAGCGAGACAACTGCTTTGCAGCGGACAAGTGAGGCAGGCATCACCGAGGACAGGCGTACAGTAGAGGGCACCAAACTCCATGATGGCAGAGTTGAAGAGCCGCGGGTTCTCGCGATCCAAGAATGCTTCTATCTTGTGATGAAACAGCTTTTTGCCGGCTGAAGTGTCGAAAGGTTCGTCAATGTCCAGCAATCGTGCTACGACCCGATAGACATTGCCGTCCATAGCGGGGTAAGGCATGTTATAGGCAAAAGAAGCAATTGCCCCTGCCGTATAATCGCCTACGCCGGGCAGCGCCCGGATATCTTCAAATCGAGTCGGGAAGGGAGACCAATCTTTCTCAACGATCATCTGCGCCGCCTTATGCAGATTGCGTGCCCGGGAGTAATAACCGAGACCCTGCCATTCACGAAGCACCTCTGCTTCATCGGCCGCAGCCAAATCTCCGACGTGCGGCCAGCGGGCAATAAAACGCGTAAAGTATTCGAGTCCTTGCGCGACACGAGTCTGCTGGAGAATGATCTCACTGAGCCAAATTGCGTACGGATCGTCGGTCTCACGCCAAGGCAAAACACGATGGTTTTGCGCGTACCAATTATATAATTGACGGTATAAATTCTCCATTTTGGGTGCAAAATTACAAAAAAAAACACAAATTTGCAATTTTTTTGCCGAAAAATTTTCATATTTCATTATTTTATAGTAACTTTGCACGCTTTTTTGATTTTAAAGAACTAATAAAACGAATAATTATATGAGAAAAGCTGAGCTCATTAGCGAAGTAGCATTGGCCACCGGTTATGATAAGAAGACTGTTGCAGTGATTACGGAAGGCTTAATGGCTGGTATTAAGAAAAGTATGTCGAAGGGCGAGGAAGTGTACCTCCGCGGTTTCGGTAGTTTTATCCTCAAGGCACGCAAAGAAAAAATGGCACGTAATATCACTGCGCGTACCTCGGTTTACGTTCCCGCCCATTGTGTGCCAGATTTTAAGCCGGCAGCAGAGTTCTTCGAAGTGGTGCACGACTTGAAATTACCCAAGCAAGCAAAGAAAGCATAAATAAACATATTCAATAACTAATTAATTATCAAATCATTATGCCAAACGGAAAGAAGCATAAGAGACACAAGATGTCAACGCACAAACGTAAAAAACGTCTGCGTAAGAATCGTCATAAGCATAAGTAATTGACGGTTAGACTGTGGCTTTGTGGCGATAACTTAGCTCAAGTGTGGGCAAGTTGCCACAAGGCTATTTTTTATTTACTTTAATCCCTTTCAAGTATGAAAAGCGAGTTGATTGTGGACGTACAGCCGCAGGAGATCGCCATCGCGTTGACAGAGGATGACCGCCTTCAGGAAGTTGCGCGCGAGAAGCGCAATGAAGATAACTTCGCCGTAGGGAATATCTACTACGGCCGTGTGAAAAAGGTCATGCCGGCGCTGAATGCAGTCTTTGTGGATGTAGGTCATGAGAAAGAAGCTTTTCTGCATTATTTGGATTTAGGTTCTCAGTTTCGTACGCTGCA
>Ga0247611_10010314_pt1 | contig 11007 bp, 14 predicted proteins | sample 177DNAGHGhighgp2_FD_192422 | JGI IMG/M metagenome (GOLD analysis project Ga0247611, IMG submission 192422) | Sheep rumen microbial communities from Palmerston North, Manawatu-Wanganui, New Zealand - 1770 DNA GHGhigh gp2 | ecosystem: Host-associated > Mammals > Digestive system > Stomach > Rumen... | reverse complement strand
AAAGAATTTTGCTTGGCCAATCTTCATCATCAGGATCATGCGGCTATTCTTTAGTTTCATAAATAATATCTACATGACCTGCTTCAACAAGAGAAGTAAATGTATACCATGCTGTTTCGTCCGCTAAAACACCGCCCCAACAAATAATTGGTTTGTAAGCATTAAAATATGCATTTGGTAATTCATCAGTTAATTGGAACTGCTCATCATCATGCCAATCATCTACTTGAACTTGCCAATAATTGTTACCGATTAAGTTTTCTTCATCCACCTCATCCGTATAATATCTAATTTCAATGCTAAACGGAGCAGGATCATATAAGATTTTATATTCACTCTTTAAAACATCTGGTGAGTAAAGATTTTCATCTTCAAGATACCATAAATAGTTTAAACCTTCTTTATAGAAACTTACACCAGATATTGCGGATTGCGGTCTGAATTGATTAAAATTAATATGTTTTTCAATAAACTCGCCATCTGCAAATTGAGTTTCATCAAGAGATAAGGTAACTTCCCCAACCTTCTCATAAGACTCAAGTTTATTAAGTGGGGTAATACCAAAGACCTTCCGCCAATAAGTAACCTTAGTTGTATAAACTTGCGGATTCTCAACCTCTGTATATACAATAGTATAAGGTGAGTGTTCTAAGATACGTCTTAGTGTTACTTTTGTTTCAGGATATTCATAATTAACTTTATGATTATCCGGTTTATATTTTAATAACGGAACTATCTGTCCAAAAGTAGGAACTGATAAGAAATCTTTTTCAGTAAGTTCAATCACATCTGATGCGATTAAGTTATTTTCATCATCTGCGCTATCTCTATAATAATTAACGGTAATATTATAACTAATACTTTCATAATTAACATGGAATGTAAAGTTATTTACATTATCAAAATTAATTACTCCAATATCAGCTAAATTAACAATCGTACCACTGCCGCAATAGTTAGGTTGAAAATCATCCATAAATAAATTGGTGCTTTCAATCCAGTTACTATTTTCTGTGAAATCACTACCTCTAAAGTAATAGGTAACTGTATTAAATAATACGTTATCTTTATAATAATTTACATAACATTTTCCAATCTTATGCTCTGGATCATCATCTACTACATCAGGGTCATCCATGATATTAAAACTATTTAATCCAGTTACATCTTCAAAGAAATTCTCTGTAATCTTATCGTAAAGACAATTACTTGGAGCAATCTTATCACCAATCTTATCAAAGAAAGCAACAGGGACAAAGTCACGAATTAACGTTCCGTCATAATAAATTTTACAACTCTTAATACCAACACCTGCAATACCGCCTTTATAAGAACCGTTATAATCACAAGCAAATAAATAAAGCGGGAGGTTCATTGGTACATGATTAGATTGAACTAAATGTGTAAAAGTAATAGTACCATAACTGTACCCTTCTCTTGTAGAAGAAGAAATACCAGTATTAGAACTAAAACCTTCAGATGCATTTTCTTCAACAATTAATTCTGGTGTGCCGCGGCCAGCAGCTACGTTAAATGTATTAACACCAGTCATTTCAGCCTTAGGACCGAATTGAGTATTATTACGATACTTAATATAATAATTACAATCCGCAGATACAGAACCGAATAAATAAGCATCTCCTACATTTACATTGTAAAGAGGTTCAGTGTCAAATACTCTGTAAGTATCTACTAAAACTGTTAATTTACTAACATCATCACAAGTTACTCCAGTATTGATATAAGCATGATTTAATGTCCAGTTTGTATATAAATTCTCAAACTCACCCATATCATTATGTTGTAAGAAAAGAATTCTATGTGGATAGTTAATTCCACTTGGATCAACTGGTTCACTTTCAGCTGTGTACACAATGTCAATAGATTCAACAGCTCTCAATGCAGAGAAATTAACTGGTCCAGTATATTGTACCTCACCATTGCCGCAATAGCTAGGTTTGAAACCATTAATATCTAATCCTAAATCAGTTAAAGTAGTATTAGTTGAAAAACTTAATACAGTATAATTTAAAGTATCTGATCCAATCCAGTTCTCATCAGCTACTTCATCTGTATAATATCTAACTGATGTGCTATATTGAGTTGCGGAATATAATACATTATATGTTCCTTGTATATCTTCAAAAGTTAAAATAGCAGTTGCGGATTCCCCATCTATAATACCATCATTATAATATTCAGGTTTATGAGCATTTAAGTCAAACAATGAAGCTAAAGTAACTCCACCGCCCACCTGTGATTCTTCTATTGTTATGATAGAAGTATTAATGGTACTATACATTGATGCTAACTCTTGTTTATACTTAATAACAATACTTTTAGTACGAACTACATCAACTTCTTTATATGCAATTTTAATTGGTGCATTTGCTAATAATGTAGCTAATTCAACAGCACCTTGATAAGAGTTATCTGCATCAAAAATATATCCTTCTGGACGTAATAAGTTAATATTAACAATCTGTGCAAGCGCAGGTGAATTTAAGAATTGAGTGGCATTAATTTGAATAGTTCTTGATTCAAGCTTTTCATCATCTTGATAATAATCAACAACTAAATCAAAATCTTTTGCACTATAAAATATTTGTAAAACACCCACATCAATTAAATCATCAAAAGAAGTAATTGAACCTTGTACGTTAAACAATCTTCCAGAATTATACTCTACAGTTAAATACCTATCTAAATCAATATTAACCGCCGCTAATATATCTTCCGCATTATCATAGCTAGTTTTATATTTAATTAAATGTGTATGAGTTGTAATTCTACTCCAATTTGGATAAGAACCATAAAAATATTCCACATACACGCGGTTTTCGGTTAATGGATAATTAATCTGTACTGACGTTGGTAAAGTTTCAAAAGTAAGTTCTGTATTAGAATCCATGTTAACTACAGTTCCAGAATTATAATACTTTTGAGGTTTATATAGGTCTTTATTAATAAAGTCCGTAATTTTTGCTCCGGGAAGAACATCACCTTCGCCGATAATATAAACAGTGGCGTCTTCAAATTCAAATTGACCGCTATCATTTTCTGTGTAGAATGTAACAGTTAATTCTTTTTTCTGTTCATTTGCAATATATTCATATCTAACTGTGAGATAAGGTAATGATATAAGACTTGTAAATGAGAAAACATATGGAGACGCATCGTTGAAATCTGTTAATACTCTAGTACCATTAGGTTTATTTCTTGAAAAATCAATTAAATCACCTAAACTATTTGCATTATCAACTTGTTCTTTTGTAAAATTAAGAACAGTATCCTCAATCCAAGCATACTCGCCATCTTCTTCTGCTTGTCTATAAAAGCTAACTTGCTTTTGATACACAATAGGAGCATAGTTAATAATTAAAGTACCAACATCTTTTAAATTAGAAAAAGTTAATTCCTTATTATTAAAATTAGCAATAACTCCACTCTGAAAATATTCAGGTTGATATTTATTTAATACAATCCCAAGAGAATCAAATGTAGTATTCTCATTAAAATCTGATGCTTTAATCATTACATCATCAGTAGAAAGTAAGGTATTGCCATTCCTATAATAAAGAACTTTTAATTTAAAATAATCAGTAGCAACAGTGTCAGTGGTATATACTTCTGTACCACCTCTTGCGTAATCACTCTACAAATTGAATGTTAAAACGAAATTACCATTCTTTAATCTGTTTTGTGAAGCGGCGCCCCGCATTGTAACATCAAATATCAAGTTAATATCATCAAATATGATACTAGCTTTCTTTAACATTGATGTTAACTTACTCATAACTAAGAAGGCTTCAGCTTCATCATCTTTTAATACTAAGAATTTAAGCTGAATATTTTTAAATTTATCTTGCTGTCTAATAAAAGTTGGTTGATTATCACCCTCCAACCAGTCTCTTGAAGTTTCAACCGTATTGCTCTGGATAACCCGATCATAAAGTTGAATTCCAAGAGTAGACAGGTCTATGCCATTAATTAGCATTAATTACCTCCTCTTCTTTGGATTTCTAATCCAATATGGTTTAATAAGTTATTCATTGACTAATCATCTTGCATAGAATAATCATTTATCGGCATTGGAGTTGACTCAATATGCGGTAAACCGCCATTAGAGTTTTGAATGTTCCTTCTGATATTCTATTGCATAGCTTGATTAGTATCTCCAATATTTGTGATATTCATTTTATTCCCTCAAGATTCCAAGATTCTAAAATGTTTTATTTCTTTCTTCTAAAGAAGCCTTTTTATAGCCGATATCCTATACTAATGTAAGCGGTTCAGCCTAAGAATTAAAAGCTTCTCTAATTGCCATAATCATAATATTTCCTTCTAATTCTTTTCTTTTCAAGTAACCCTAATAAATGAGATTAGCCTCATGTGGAGAGAGGTTATAAAAATCTTCAATAGACATTCCAACCTCTCCTACCAACACTTTACATAGCTAATCAAACTAAAGAGGGTCCATTTGTAAAATATACTATTTAATTTCATCAAATGAACCCTCAATATCGAAAGAATTAAAAAGAGAGAAAAGGATTATGCTTAAAGCATCTGGACAAGTCTTGTATACCTATTGCCAGTTGTCCTTCCTGTCAATAGCTAGAAAGAAAAGTTTCTATAAAAGAATCTCCTCGTCTTTCACATTATATAAAAAATCTTTTAATAGGGTTAAATACTTCAGACCAAATTTGAAGGAATAAATTTGACCATTTATCTCCCTTATTATCATTCTAAAGCGCCAACCCCCAAAAGAGTAATAGAATAAGTATAAGCCTTATTAAATGCGGCAGTGAGTGGCATATTGGTAATTAAAGCTTCGCCCTAATATTGTTTAAAGTTGTCAGTTAATTTAACCCTGATTTTCTATCCATCCTGAAATGCTTGTTCTAGGGCATCCCATGCTTCCTGATCCTTTATGAACACTCCGCCGCATCTTAAAGACCAACTTTTTAAGCCCGCAATGTTTTCCTCCCAGTCTCCATGAATCTGATTGGTGATTTTTATAGGAGACATTTGTCTATTTAATACACAGTTCTATTGGCCACCAATCACTTTGTCTCCAATGTAAAGAACTGCGTCTACTCCCTTATGCGGAGGTTTAACCATTTTCATTTTCAACCTCCTACTCCATTCCATTGCAATAGAAAGAGATAGTCAGGACACCATGTTTCCGCATTACCCCTGTAGATTTATCATCTAAAATGCGGAAGGTCTCGTTTACATACACTATTCCATCTATTGCATAGAACTGCTATAATTCATCAAATATTTCTGCTTCCATATCAAGTATCTATTGCTATCCATCGTATTCAGAAAAAATATGTACTTGATATCTAACAACACATTGATAATTCTTATTATATCTATCTCTATTTACTGTTGATAATCTAATTTCAATACAAGGAAATTTATCTTGTCTTCTCTTTGGATTATCAATAACTTGATAGTTTGCATATTTAGTAGAGAGTATTTCAAATAATTTTGTTTTAATTTTATTTATCATAAACTCTCCTTTAAATTATTTCAATATAAGAGGAGGGCGAACCTAGACTAAAAACAGGTCCGGCTTTATCATAGCCAATTTTCTATCCTCCAGAAAGCATATCTGCAAGTATTGAAAAAACTCCCCCAAAAACAGCTCCAAAAACACCCGCAAAAAAAGACTAAGCAAAAGTACCGTGACCCATCATTTCACTGGGGTCTTCAAAATCATTTACTAAAATGTCATGTAGTTCATCTGCAGCCTCTTGATAAGCAGCGTCAAATTCCGCGGCGGTTTGATCCCAAGCTTGTTCAAGAGCAGGCCCAAAATAAGGTTGAGCCATCATTTTCCAAGTTCCATATTCAACATATTGAGCATATTCAGTGTCTGCATAGCAAGATATACTCCAATCATCTGCCGATGCAGAAATTGATGAATATAAACGACCAGTGTTTATAGGTACTAAGGTAGTTGCCGCTTGGTAAAAAGCATCAGCAAATTCCGCAAAAGCGTCACTGTAATCCACTTCTACTGTAACTGTTACTTGTTCATCATTTATAAGAGTATTATTTTCGCCGTTTGCATCTGAATCTACTGGCATCAGTGCTGTCCCAGTGACTTCAGTTTGTAAACCTAAATCATCTCCGCTTATATATGCATATAATGCCATTATTCTTCCTCAATATCTTCTATATTTACTTCTATATAATTATCTGGGGTGTCCATACTCCCCATCCTGAGAGACGGGGAATATAAATGTACCTCAGTAACAACATTATCTTCATTTAATGCGTAATGAGGTTTCTTAAAATCTAATACTTTACCTTCATCCGCATATATAATTCTATCTCTTATTACCATATTAACCCTCCTGCGTAGGAGCGTCAACTTCTACGTAATTATCGATGCTATCTGTGATACCTAAGAACAATGTCTTAGAGTAAAGATGTTGCTGTACTGTTTTTTCTACTCCAGTATCAGGATCTGTCTCAACAGCAACATGAGCTGTTAAATCAGCCCAATCAAACACCTTACCTTCATCAGCATCGTATCTCTGTACTGTATATTCTTGTGTTTTCATTTCTTATCTCCTTAGGCTAATGTTACTGTCCAACCCTTTGCGGTTGCTACTGCTATTTCTGCGGCAGTGAGGTCTGCTATTGCTCCTCCATCTGTTGCAGATCCTTTGCTAGTAGCGTTTCTAAAAGTAATAGTATTTGATGCGTTACCGTATGTATCTAAAAATGCTTTTGTATCAGGAAGTGAATTAATAGTTCTTACCGCACTATCATGATTATATCTTGAATACTCAGGTAATGAGGTATACCATTCATCTTGATTCTTTAATGTTTCATATGAAGCAGCATCAGTAACTCTTTTACTAGAATCCATATAAGTAGATTGCCAACCTACCCCAGTACCAGCTGGAATAACTAAATTTTGCGATATATAATTTCTAGTATAAGGTTGATCATTAACATCTGTATCAAAAATAAAGTCTTTCATACTATACCAATAACTAGCGTAACTTTCCGGAAACATTAAATTTTGAGTAGATTGCCTTGGAGGTAATGGGACTCCCTCTAAAGACTGCAAACAATATAGTTGTTGTCCAGGATTGTTTAAAAAATCATAACTTGTAGTGTTTGATTTTGGATCCCACATTTTTTTCAAAATATTTTTAGGAAATTTTTTTAATTTAAAGCATCCTCCTAAAAAATTATTAAAAGAAGAACTTTGACTTCCGGTTGCTGAATGAATAAGCGACCAAACTTTATCATTTAAAAAATCAAAAAACCCCTAAGGAATCTCAACTAAATTAGAACAATTAGCTAAAAAACCCGACATCAGAACAAAACCTCTAGGAAAATCATTATTATTTAATTTATTTAATACATTTGATGACCATTGTATTGTCGGTAAAACACTTCCTTTAAAAGTATTAAACATACTATCTAAATATACATCCAAATCAGAAGCATTGTTATTTAATTCTATCTGAAAATTAGACCAATCATTAATTTCACAATTTTGAAAAAAATAACCCCATCCATATGTTCCTTTATGATCATTTATAATAATATGATTTTTTATTAGAGGCCATATTTGGGATATCATACTCCCCGCTAATGGCATATTTTTATTCCCTAAATCAATGATTATATCAGGAATTGTAGTCCCTCCGCCGCCTTCAATAGCAGCAATAGCATCGGCCATATCACTAGGATAATAAGTATCACTACTTCCATTTTGCTCTCTAATAGCATCGGCAATATCAGTAAGTGTACTATCATTAATTAATACTGTACTCATTAATATTGTACCTCCTCTGCATTAGTAAGATTAACAGAAATAACTCCATTTACAATACTAATTCCTGTACCTGCGGTATAAGTAGCTCCTGCCCCATCCTGTCCATCTTGACCATCATATACATTAAAATCAGTATTACGAGAATCTCCTGCCCCATAACTAAATGCGACATTATGTCCTCCGGTTATCGAAGTCACTGTAACAATAGGTGTAATACCATCCTATCCACTGCCTCCGCTGCCAGTTGCGGAAATCACTCCATTAGTAATTTCAATACCAGTTCCCGCTGTATATGTCGTATGTTTAAATAAAGGAATTACTTTATTACTCCATGCGCTATATTGATTATTATAACCATTATACTAATAAATACGACCATATATATTATCAAGGTCCCGGAAAGAGTCACCAAGACCCAAGAAATAAATAAATAATCTTGTTCTATTATTAGAATTTTCAGTTATTCCCCATTTTCTATCTGGGTCTAAATCAAAATACGCATATCTTATTATGTCGGAAGAAGTTGTTACTATATTGGAGCCAGAACCAGTTCTCCAAGAAAAAACTACACTTCCATCATAGGAAGAATCAGTTGGAATTCCAACTTTTGGGAGACGTACATATCCATAAGTATTTACAGGTATATTTTCCAATTTTGATGGATAAAACATTCCAGTGTTAGGAATTGCATCTCTCAAATCAGTCTCTGCATAATTAAAATAAGTTAAATTATTAAAAATACCTGGTTTAATATCTCCACCTGTTCCATCTTGACCATCCATTACATCAAAATCAGTATTTCTTTGATCACCAGCACCATAATTAAATGCTATGTTGTGACCACCAGTAATTGAAGTTACTGTTACTGTTGGAGTAATACCATCATCTCCATCGGTACCATTTGTACCATTTGTCCCTGCGGGACCTTGCTCTCCTTGAGGTCCAGTCGCACCTGTTGCACCATCTTGACCGTTTGTTAAATCAACTTCAGTAGTGCCAGCAATATCAGTTACCGCTAAATGATAACCATTACTTGTTTGTGTTACAACAACAGAAGGTGAAAAACCATTATTACCAGTATCTCCCTTTTCACCTTTTGGACCCTGAATACCTTGCGGGCCGGTCTAACCTGTATCTCCTTTTGGTCCTGTATCACCAGTATCCCCTTTTGGACCTTGAATACCTTGTGGACCCTGCTATCCTTGAGGACCAGTTTCACCCTGTGGTCCTTGTATCCCTTGAATACCCTGAGGTCCTTGAGCTCCGGTTGCACCAGTGTCACCCTTATCTCCCTTATCACCTTTATCTCCTTTAAGAGAAGCTTTCTGCTCAGGAGTTAAAGATTCAAAAGTAACAGCACCATCTTCACCTTTTGGTCCTGCTTCACCGGGGTCTCCTTTGTCGCCCTTATCGCCTTTTGGCCCTTGAGGTCCAGTCTATCCTTGCGGTCCCCGCAATCCTTGGTTACCATCATCACCTTTTGGTCCTTTTAATGAAGCTAACCACTGTGCTTCAGTCCCGCTAAATCCATTTTCAACAGCAACTTCGTAAGCACTTAATCCATTGCCTACGACTCTAATAAACCCCAGTTCTTCGCTATTCTCTGCCTGGGTTGGGGTAATATTCTTTAACGAATAAAGAGTTGCGGTAATATCATTTGCCATCAGTACGTTACCCCCTAAACTATCTTAATCTTAGCTGGGCCAACAACAGTATCAACCCAACCTGTTTCTGTGTCTAATTGTATATCATAAAAATATGTGCCTTTATCTAAATTAGTATCTTCTGAACTTAAATAGATAATAGCCATATTGTTGTTAGTAAATTCAGTAATCACTTTTTGTACAAGAGGTGTTTGTGATTCTTTTTCTTTTGAGATTGTAAAAGTAATCTTATCCCCTTCCCGCAGTTCATAGTTATCAAGAGCCACAGAAAAATAGGCGGTATCCTTTTTTACAATCGTAATCTTGTTGTTTTCATCAACTGTATACATTGATTACCTCTTTTCTTCAACCAGTATAGAATGTACAAAGCGGCGATGCGGGTTACTAAATCTTAAGGAATAGTTCTTATCTCTAAAAATATATTTAGCATCTTTCTTAAGCTATTCCCAAGAGAAAACAATCAAAACCTGCTATCCATTCAAACCATACTGTCCTGCTACTTCAGGATTAGTATTTAAAGAAGCATTACAGATGATCTCTCTTTGAACTGGATCGCCAACCTTGCGGCGGCCACCGCCATTATCATCTTCATACTATTGAATGTTTTCAATTAATATATCTCGCATTACCATATTATATACACCTAATCTTTCTGTGTTTTGTAAGTGTAGATATAATATTTTTACTATATCCATCAATATAGCTCTCATTAACGCCAGAACCGGAGACTGAGGATAAACCCTCAGTCCCCATAGCGTTGTATTTCTAAATAACCATGCTTATTACTGCGGAATCTAATTTCTTATTATATTCGGAAAGATTACAAAAATCAATTGCTTCATCTTTGCACATACTAATCAAGAGATCAAGTAACTCATCTTTACTTTCATCATCTTCATTAATTCCTAATAATAATTTTATTTTATCCAGCATGATTAAACTCCTTTATCAAATTAAGGATTTGTAGTTCCGCCTTGAGTACCTCCACCTTCGGTACCTCCGCCTTGAGTTCCGCCTTCGGTTCCTCCACCTTGAGTACCTCCGCCTTGAGTTCCACCACCAGCAGCGGCAGCACCAGTTGTAATCTTAACAACCTTAGTAGCATCAGTAAGAGCAACGAGGGCTACTTTACGAGCAAATACTTTATTGTTACGGTAGTTGGCATCTCTTTCCTGTTCAATTTCAGAACCTTTCTTAATGAAAAGAGTAACTGCTTCAGCGTTAGCAAGGAATGCAGTATTTTCAGGAACTGCCTTAGAAACAATTACAGGAACACCACATACTGTTCCAATGTAACCAGTTCTTACGAAATCTTCAACATATTTAAGGTCATCACCAAGAGCCTTTCTAACTTTGGCTTTGTCGCCTGTGTTGATAAGAATGAAATAACCTGTTTCATCTTCAAGATCTAATTTAGCAATAGCATCAACAACAGCATCAAATGTAAGTCCTGTTGCGGAAGCGTCATATGTAATAGTAGCCTTACCAAATTCCGCAATCGCTTTTCTTGTAAAGTCATTTGTCATGCGGGTT
>Ga0247611_10010313_pt1 | contig 11007 bp, 8 predicted proteins | sample 177DNAGHGhighgp2_FD_192422 | JGI IMG/M metagenome (GOLD analysis project Ga0247611, IMG submission 192422) | Sheep rumen microbial communities from Palmerston North, Manawatu-Wanganui, New Zealand - 1770 DNA GHGhigh gp2 | ecosystem: Host-associated > Mammals > Digestive system > Stomach > Rumen ... | reverse complement strand
TGAATGGGTGTCCGTCGCTATCGTCCGTTCATTATTGGCTGTGCCTGGTCATTATGCCTTTGCAATATTGATGGGGTACTATTATTCGGTGTATCATTTCATAGATCACTCTCCGAAAGTTGCTGCATGTGTTCTGTTGGTACCAATCATAGCGCATGGCGCTTATGATGCTATTGCAATGAGCGGTATGATTAATCATTATATTGGGGGACTGAGTTTCTTTGTCCTTATCTACTTCTGTGTTAAGATGCATAAATTTGCCTACACAAAGATTGAAGCTCTTATGGACAGAAATAATGTTTCATAATCTCTTAAAATAGTTGTTATTCTATATATTTGTCGAAAAACTGAATAAAAAAACAAAATTATTCATGTAAAAAGGGCACTAATCACTTTTTTTTATTAAATTTGTAGCCAAATTGTTATAACAATGATTAATAGATGTTTTTATCTCAATCTATCAAACGATGTTCCTCTTTTGATTGAACATTCAGATTCTCTCATGTATTTTTCAATAAGATTTAGATGATAAGGTATATATTATTTAAAGTTTCTATTTAATATGCCAAGAAAAGTATCTCAACCAAATGAGAATCAAGTTCCCATTTTCAACGATGATCTTTCAAATTGGGAAAAAATGATTTTAAGAATAAGCAACGGAGAGTATATTCTTGTTGTTGGTAGCGAGATCATTCTTTCTGAGAAAGAGATTCCCGGTTTTAATGGCAATGTTAATAAATTCATGTTAGATGAAACAGTTAATGGTTTGATCGAAGACGAAAAACTTGGGATAAACTATACATGCAATTCTTTTTCTCAACTTAATGAAGATGTTTCGTCACTTCATAACAAAGTTGCATATTACATAGATAAAAGAATCGATTTTTCGCCAGAAGATGTTTCAAAAGATCTCAAATCTCTTCTTAAAACAAAATGCTTTAGGGTCGTGTTGACAACAACATTTGATCCATACATAGAGAATGTTATGAGAGAAATTTGGGGAAATCTTAGAGTAATGAATATCTTTGATTCTGCAGGTAAGAAAAATGATTTCGCCACCGAAGAACAAAACGTAAGTGAATATTACGATACAGAACCGACTCTATTCTATGTATTTGGAAAAGCTGGAAAAGAACGTGAATATGTTTTAACAGACAATGATGCAATAAAAGTAATCACAAGGTGGCTTGACCCCAAAATACAAGATAAGTTTAAAAAATACATTTCACAAAAAAGGATTCTTGCTGTGGGATGTAAACTCGATGACTGGTTATTCCGCTTCTTCTGGTATGCCCTTCAACAGGATATAACAAATTTGAGAAAAGGGGAAGTTGCGATTTCACTTGACCCTAAACCTGGTACATCGGACGAGAGTTTGCAACAATATCTAAACAGATACAAAGTGGAGACTTATAATGATGCCCACAATTTTTTAGAATCATTGAATAATAGTCTAAGCGATATTAATCTACGGTTTGTAAATATCAATGTTCGTAGGCATTTAGGCGGGATTTTCCTTTCGTATGCAAGTGAAGATTTATCATTGGTTACACAAATTTTTGAGAGGCTTGTCAAAGAAGGATTTGATGTTTGGCTTGACCATGAGAAATTAGGTAAAGGCAATAAAGATGACTATAACCAACGTATAGAGCAGGCAATTAATGAGTGTAAAGTGTTTATTCCCGTTTTCAGTGCCCAAACCTTGAAAGATTACAAGAATGGTAAAATCGATGAACGATATTACAAAGAGACCGAATGGAAACTAGCGATCTTTGGACCTAATAAACATCATATTCGTCCAATACAACTCAATGGGTATAATTATAGGGAGATATATCACAAAGACATATGTAAAGGATTTGAAGGTATAATGAATTCTACTATTTTTGACATCTACTCAAATCCATTTGAGGACTTCGTCAATAAAATTGCAAGTTTAATGAAATAATAGAAAAAAAATGAAAGATAATCCTTGGATGGGACTTTCCCCATATAATGAACCAAAAGAAGGAGATGAAAATTTCTTTTTCTGTGGACGAAATAAAGCTACAGCAGAAGTTACTTCATTAATCCTTAACAACCTATTTGTCACTTTATATGGTAAAACGGGCATTGGTAAAACATCATTGCTACAAGCAGGCGTTTTCCCATATCTTAGAAAGCGACAGTACGTTCCTATACCCATAAGATTAGGCCAGATACCACTTGAAACAAATCTTTCAGAATATGTAATTAAACAGATTCTGAATGTTATTGGTAAAGATTATATCAAAGGCCTGAATAACGACATCATAGAATCCGATGAAATGCTCCTATGGAATTTCTTTTCCTATACTACGTTCTACAATAAAGAAGGAGAGACAGTATTTCCAGTTTTGGTATTTGACCAATTTGAGGAAATATTCATTTTTCGAAAAAGTGAAGCATGGGATTTTATGCGTCAATTACATAACCTCTTAGATGATACAATCTTAGCTGATGAAGAAAAAGGGCAGCATTCAGAAGCTAATTTTCGAATTATCATTTCTATTCGTGAAGATGATTTATTTAGAATTGAAGATTGTATTGATACCCTTCATTTAATTGAAATGCATAATTGTCGTTATCGCTTAACGCAAATGTCAGACGATGAAGCGAAATCTGTAATATTAGTTCCGGGGAATGGGCTTATTTCAGAGAGTGATGGCGAAGAATTAACAAATAAAATTATTAAAATAGCGAAGGGGAAGAACGGGAATCAATTAAACACTTTGTTATTGTCACTTATATGTGATCTCCTCTATTATGAAGCAAAAAATAGCGGATGTGACCTGATTGAGACTCAGCATCTTCAATCTCTTGGTGACAATCCTCTTAAAGAATTCTATTTTTCATCAATTAAAGGATTAAGTAAAAAACAAATAAAATTCATTGAAGACAAATTTGTTGACATAAACGGTCGTCGCAATCCAGTTTCTATTGGGGACTACAAACGTGTTTTTGGGAATGATTCTTCTTTACTCGATGGAAAAAAAAGATTGTTCACCCAAATATCAATATCTTCCGAAACCGATGAGGTTCATGTTGAACTTATGCATGATTTGCTAGCTCAAACAATATATGTAGAAAAAATAAAAAGTTTTCAAAAACGCACATTTATTCAACGTTTTTTGATGAATGGCGTATTTGACAGCATTATTCTAGCTTTCGACCTATTCCTATTTGTTTTTTTAATAATCACCCAAAATAGTACTATTGCTTACGTTTTTCATGTCCCATATGGTCTTTTACTTGTGTTTTCAACTTATATGTTGAATGTTACACGTATTCACAAAGATCGCAGGATCGATGCCTTTATACTACCAGTATTAGCTACATCAACAATAATATATGCTGATGCTACAAGTATGGACTCCTTGTATGCTTATCGCGTTATTAAACCTTCTTTGATAAAACATTTTTGGACTATATTTCTATGGCTTAATATTCTCCTAGTTTGTCTATCTGTTTACTCGCGTTTTATACTATTTACAGATGAAAAAATCGATTCTGTTAAGTCATTAAAATGGGGCGATTTTTTTACAGTCAAGAGAAAAGAAAATTGGTACGCTCAATTCTCAATAGTATTTGGTTTCTTGATATCCATTTGTTTGCTGCTTTTTACTCCTAAGACTCATATTGAACAAACAAGAGAACTAGCCAACACGGGTGATGCAAATGCTATGATAGAATTGGGAAACTACTATCTAGAGTATGACATGGATACTGAAAAAGCAAAAGAATGGTTTGAGAGAGCGAGATCTGAGGGAGCCGATGTAGACTCCATTATGAATAAACTGTCAACAACCAAGGCGTTTGTGTTAACAGACACGATGAAAACAGAAGCAGCAAATGCACTTCTTCAGAAAATGGGATATGCTAGTTTACCTATAATTAAAAATATATTTGAAACAGGGCAAGTTGATTCTACAACAGCAGTATATATAAAAGATTATTATGACTCTATCGAAGATGGCGATGCTGTAATGCGTTGGTATTCATACATTACACGTAATTACAATTGGAAATACGACAGCCTAGGTTTTCAACTATGGCGCGGTGAATATGTGGAACAAGATATGACACGTGCTTTCGAGTTATATGTTAAAGGAGAATCACGAAAAAATGTCATAATATGTTATATGAAAGGATGGGGTACAGAAAAGAATCCCCAAAAAGCCGAACAATATTTGAAGGAGCATCCCTGTGATATTAATCCATCACTCTTATTGGAATTACAAATCAAATCGCTAATAAAACAAGTCTATAATGATTATTAAATAATTGTTTATTATGGAAGGAATGAGCTATTATCAATACATATATTCAGAACTTATAAGTTTTCTTGACTATAAGGGTAGAGCCACCAGAACAGAATATGCTTATTTCGTTTTGTTTGGAATAAGTTGTTGCATCATCTTTTGTACACTTAGCTATTATGTCATGTTTATTTTTTCTCATGGCTATACACTAGATTATTATAGAAACCTGGACAATTATATAATAAATCCAGTAGTTATAATAATCTTACAATGTCTTTATTTTCTTTTTTACGCATGTTATTCTTTGTTTTGTCTATGGTTGCTTCTAGCAAAGATATCAATAACATTTAGAAGATCTCGTGACATCGGTTTTACGATCCTGGGGGTTATTCAATTTGTTCCACTATTGAACATTATTTTGGTTCCTTTTCTAATATTCAAAAAAGGTAAAGATGTGTTTGAAGATGAAGAAAGTTTGCATAATGACAAACAAAGATTGCTTAAAACAACAATCCCAATATGTGGTTCTATTCTATTCATTATTATTACATTATACTTACACTTAAATTACGATTACACCGTTTGGTGGGTTGATGAATGGTTTATAATCTTTTCTGCAATTATAACATTTGTCATAATAGCACTTGTATATTATTTACTAATTGTAAAAAGAATAATCAATGATGTAAAAACAAAAGAAATATAATTTATAAGAGTGCACTTGTAATTATTTTAAAATTTGAAATATGGATGTAACAAAAATCGAATCTCGTTGTAAAAGAAAAGAGCAAGAATTGCTCAACAAATATTTTGGCAATCTCGTAAAGGAGGCTGCAGAAGAGCGTCCCGAAACTATTGGGGAGTATACAAAAGACCTGCCGTTGAAAATCGAGGCAGAGTATAAGGTCTTTTTGGAAGAACTTTGGAAGGAACATGCCCCACAAGAACTGAGGGGAACTCCACTAGTGTTTGAGGAACAAAAACTGCGTAAGTTAATGACAGACAATGATCGTGAGGGAGTAGATGCTGCTTTCAAGGATGCTACTGAACAGACATTATGGGAGCGTATAACAAAGACGAACCATAAAGATGTCACGTACTACAAGGGGCTTTTGCAGGAGTATACTCGTGATCTTCTGATGGTGATGCGCGAGGATTTCTTAGAAGAGATAACTGGCAATCATATAAAAAACAAGGCTTTTGAAGATGATTGATGATAGACTCAATGCCATTATTGGCTCTTTATCAAAGTAATTGATCCATTTAAATAAGAAAAATGAATAAACAAATGTACACACCGCAGCCTATTGACACAACGGATGTTAAGCTGCCTGAGGAATTAGAACAGTTGGTAGAGCAGATGTCAAAGAACGTACATGAGGTATGGGCAGAAACTCGTATCAAGCAGGGATGGAAGTATGGTGAGCAACGCAATGACGAATTAAAAACTCATCCATGCCTTGTACCATACGATGATCTTCCTGAAGAAGAAAAAGAGTATGACCGCAATACTTCTATCGGCACATTAAAGTTGATTATGAAACTTGGATTTGAGATTACTAAGACAAATACATAGGATTTGTTGTGGGATATTAGTTATGGCTTTAGGGTAAGTACCTGTTTGCGGTATTGCAAGCAATAATGGGTAGTATGCAGTCCCATGTATAGCATATGTTCATAAAACATGTCTATATGAAACATTAAGTTGACACCAAGAACCAAAAGTGAATAGTACTGTATTAATTTAAAGCGAGAGGTAAACGATATGGAGCAGGACAAAGAGTATTTTGCATTTATAAGCTATTCCAACTGGGATAAAGAATGGGCGATATGGCTCAGGCATGAGTTGGAGCATTACCATTTGCCAGCATCGTTCAACGGATGTCCAGATGTAAGACAAAATCTTCGTCCTGTTTTCTGTGATATCGACGAGTTTGTTGCGGGAAATCTTCCTGAGCAGATACAACAGGCACTTGTGAATTCACAGAATCTCATTGTCATCTGTTCTCTCCATTCGGCGAATTCAGTAGCGGTCAACAGGGAGGTTGAGGAGTTCGTCGCTATGGGCAAGGGTGACCATATCTTCCCGTTTATTGTGGAGGGGGATTCTCCTAATGAGTATTTCCCAAAGTCGCTGGACCATAACATAATAGGTAGCGACGTCAACTGGGACGGTGGTCGTGATGCTGCTTTTATTAAGCTGGTTTCCGGCTTATTGAAAGTCAAATTTAATAACCTATGGAACCGTTATGAGCTTGAAAAAGCCGAAGAGGAACGCAGACTGCGAGAACAGAGGGATATGCTATTGAGGGAACGGAGTACTATTGAACAGGACAAAGAGTATTTTGTATTTATCAGCTATTCCAGCTTGGATAATGATTGGGCGATATGGCTCAGAAATGAACTGGAGCATTACCATTTGCCAGCATCGTTCAATGGACGGACTGATGTGAGGGACAATCTGCGGAAAGTCTTCCGTGACAGAGACGAGTTGAGTGCCGGACCCGAATGGGACGCACAAGTGCAGAAGGCTTTGGATAACATGAACAACCTCATTGTAATTTGTTCTCCTCATTCTGCGGAATCAGATGCAGTAAATAAAGAAATTGAAACTTTCATTGCCTTAGGTAAAGAAAACCATATCTACCCATTCATTGTTGAAGGTGACAAGCCAAAGGATTGTTTCCCACCAGCCCTTAAACATTCAAAGTTAGGTGGTGATATCAAAAAAGATGGAAGCCCTAATATCGCATTTATAAAGATAGTAGCAGGAATGCTGAACGTAAGTTTCTCAGAACTCTGGAATCGTTACGAGATTGAAAAGGCTGAGGAAGAGAGAAAGATTAGGGAGGGAAGGGACAAATTGCTTAGAGCGCAAAGTCGATTTACCTCCAAGACTGTGTTAGAATTATCTCAATTAGGTAACAATCATCTTGCCAGAAGACTGTGCCTGGAAACCGTACCAACTTCTGAGCATCCTGACTATCCATACACTCCAGAAGCGGAATCTGCTTTAAGGGCTACAATGAAAGATACTGTTTTTACCTTTGGGGGCCACCTCAAATACAAAGAAATCTTCACTGTGCAATTTAGTCCAGATGGTAAATCTGTTGTGTCAGCATCAAAAGACAACACCGTAAAGGTTTGGGATGTTAATACAGGAAGATTAGACTCACAATAACAGGGAAAAGTGATTTTCATACTTCTGCAAGCTATAGCCCTGATGGAAAAAATCTTGCATTGGCATCACGAGACAACTTCATTCACATCGTTGACTCACTTACAGGAAATGAAGTAAAACTTCTGGATGGACAATCATATATTGTCGAATCAGTCGTGTTTAGTCCTAATGGACGGAGATTGGCATCAGTATCAAGGGATGACGCACTCCAAGTATGGGACGTTGAAAAGGGTAAAAGTATATTTACCTCAAAAAACGCCTACGCTTTTTTCAGTCCAAAATATAATTCCAACCGTTTAAACCCAAGTATATTTAGTCCTGATGGAAGATACATATTAATCCCCGGTGATGAATCTCTACATATATGGGACATCGATAACAAAATTTCGCAAGTTATAAATGATTATGACGGGAAGACAAATATAGTATCTTTCAGTCCTAATGGTTTTTATATCATGGCTGTTTCCGATAATAATACCATATATATATGGGATACACAATCAATGAAACGTATTTACTCATACAAGGAAAACGGACAAACTATTAGTATGGCCCTTTTTGCACACAACGATTCTTCTCTTTATATTCATTCCAAAAGTGACTCTGCTAAAATTTTTTATAGTTTGGATATTAAAACCGGGCAAAAGACGGAATATGGAGATCTTATGTTTCCTGCCCAATCTATTTATCATTCAAATGACAAAATAATTGTCGCAGGATCAGTAAAAGAGAAACTATATGTAATTGAGTTTGCTCAAAAGAAGTCATATAAGATATTGTCTGAACATTGTGACAGAATCAATACTATACAATACCATAATAATGGTGATAATATCATTTTATGTTCCTCTAATAAGTCTTGTATTTTAGATAGCACTTCAGGAGAGTGTATTCGAGATATCGATGGGGCTGGAGCAATCTCCGTAGAAATAGATTCTTCCGAAACAAAGGCTTTTTTGATAGGTGGAAAAAAACTCCTAATATGGGATATTCAATCAGGCCAATGTCTTCGTTCTTTTTGTGGACATGATGTTCTTTTAGACGTCCCAATTGCTATGAGTAAGAATGGGAAAAGAATAGCAACTACTTGTGGAAATAGCTCTTTTATCTGGAATGTGTATTCTATAAAAAAGATAAAATGTGCCAAAACACTTGTATGTGAATATGGTGGTGCAGATTGTGTATGTTTTAGCCCCGATGGTAATATGTTAGCTATTGCTGTTTGCACAAACAATTATATTTGTATTTGGGACATTAATAAAGAAACAATTATGCATGAAATGAAAGGGCATACTTCAAATATCATCTCAATTACTTACAGTAGTGATGGAAAACTAATTGTTACGACATCATATGATGGTTCTATAAGAATATGGAACGCAGAAACAGGAATTTGTAAACATATTATAGGTTGTAGTGCAAAACATGCAGAGTTTAATCATGATAATTCCAAAATCCTATCCGTTACGGAAGGAGTAAGAGCTAGTATTTGGGATGTTGAAACGGGTATAAAAATCCAAGACATTGACACTCCTGTAGACAATGCTGTTTTTTCCCCTGACGGCCAGTCTATTGCTATTACAACTGATAATACGATTCTTATATACTCATTCATGCCATTTAGCAAGTTAATAGATCAGGCTTATGAAAGATACAAAGATTACCTGTTGACTCCCGAAGAACGGAAAAAGTATTATTTAGAGTAATGGAAAAGCTGAGGAATCTTACATAGTTACTAAAATTCGAGTATTATCAAAGATATACTGCTGTCTGATAATTCAGTAAACGGGATTTTACTTACCGACAGAGAAATCTAAGGGTGGCAGGTTTTGAGTGGTGAATACAGGCAAGTCATGCTGTATGTTGCATGTTTCCAGTCTGTGAACAAAGTCGTTCAGGTGTTCGACAAGAGGTACGACGTTATTATTCCTATATGATTTTAACAGGTTAAAAGACATTATTTCAAGTGATTCAATATCAATGTTCAGTTCTACGAAAGAGATTAGAAAGAGTTGGACGTCTTGGTCCTTAATCTCTTCGCAGACATTTAGTAACATTTCGTCACCATCTAAGCTGTTCAGGAATTTGTTCTGTATGATTGGATCAATATCCTTGATAGACAATAATGCTCTGAATCCCTGTTTCCTTAAAAGCGCCAGATCAGCAATCTTAATGTAAGGATAAAAACTTAGAGTATCCAAAGTATAAATCTCGCAAGGGGAGATTCTATTCTTCTTGCATATTATACCATAGGAAGAAGTGAGGTTCACAATGCATTGGGCTAATTCACTTTCGTCCTTACCCATCAAATCAGTATCATTAAGCTCTATTATCGTCTTATAAAGTTGGGTATTCGTTGTTATTGGGGCATAGAGTTTTTCTAAAAGTCTGTCCTGCGATGCCAAATACACTTCTGACCTGTTGTCTGCGGTACTAAGAGCGAAGAGGATGTCTGCATCTACAGTATGGCAGTCGTTCAGTATGTCAAAGATCGCTTTTTCCTGATTATACTCAGGGTAAAATAACCGTAGTTGATTACGTATCCTAGCAAGATTTCCAATGTTTCCTGCTATTCGTTCTTTTTCGATCCTCACTTTTAGTTTTGTGATTGTCTCGCGAGAGATGTTGTTCGGATTTTCAATAACAGTATTGATTTCATCTCCGAAATCTTTTGCACCCGACTCATAGCCCAACTTCAGATACTCCTCTGCTTCATTACAGCCCATGTCAAATGCTTTCTTTATGAAGTATTGAGCAAGTATTTCGTTATGTATAGTACCGATTCCTTGGGCATAGAGAATGCCAAGGTGAAGGAAAGCCCTTGGGTCTTTCCCTCCCCTAATTGCTTTTAGAGCATTATCAAATGATGGCAACTGCTTCATCACGCTATGATTCATTTAGGAATTAAATCCCACCTGATGGCGGGGCTTCAGTTCTATCATGCGAGGATTGAACTTCCTATAGCCTTCCTCAATATCCGAGGCAAGGATATGTTGGTAGTCTTTGATGGAATCAAGGGTGACACGGTTTGCCATTGCTGGAATGATGCCGTTTCTGATAAACTGTTCCACCCAACGGGCGTTGCCAAAGTTCTTGGTGCGCTGAGCTAAGGTGTCGCTGATCCTTTCGTGAAGAATCGTTTTGGCTTCATCGCAAAGGATATACTCATCTTTAGCAAACAGATGTAAGGCAATCTCCATTAATTGGTCGGCATCGTAGTCGCTGAAGCGATACTTGTAAGGGAAACGACCCATTAATCCTGGGTTCGAGTTCAGCATGGCATCCATCTCTTTCTCGTAACCAGCGAAGATGATGACCATATCAGGATTGGGTTGTGAAAGAATAGTTAGCAAGCTATCAATAACTTTGGCTCCATAGTCTTTTCTGTCAACAGTACCCTCATAGAGGTTGTATGCTTCGTCGATGAAGAGTACGTTTCCTCTTGCCTCTTCCAATACAGCTTTCATATTCTCCTCGGTCTCACCGATATAGCGACCTACGAGTCTTGTGCGATCTGCACAAATCACATCGCCTTTTGAAAGCAGA
>Ga0247611_10010312_pt1 | contig 11008 bp, 13 predicted proteins | sample 177DNAGHGhighgp2_FD_192422 | JGI IMG/M metagenome (GOLD analysis project Ga0247611, IMG submission 192422) | Sheep rumen microbial communities from Palmerston North, Manawatu-Wanganui, New Zealand - 1770 DNA GHGhigh gp2 | ecosystem: Host-associated > Mammals > Digestive system > Stomach > Rumen... | reverse complement strand
ATGCGTATTGGCGTATACGGTACAAATGGTGACAATATGAAACCGACTGTATGGGCAAATACAGTACAAGTATGGCCCGGTACAAGTACGGACAATGACGGTGAAACCAATCCTCCCTCCCCTTCCTCTTATGATATCCTTGCCGGATTATTAAGCGGCGGTCGTGCTGGGGAATACATATATAAAAAGAGCGATGACGATCTTGACTTTGCCTGGGAATCATTGCCAAAGGGCGACAAAGGTGATCAAGGAGAAAAAGGCGACCCAGGTGTTGGGATCGCAAGCATCGTTGAGAATGCTGATAAAAGTATAACGATTACTCTAGATGACGGTACAGTTTTTACAACTGATTCGCTTCAGGGTGAGCGTGGTGAAAAAGGAGAAACCGGTGATACAGGCAATGGAATCGCCAGAATTATAGATAATGGAGATTCTTCTTTCTCGATCTATATGACAGACGGTTCTGTATTTACTACGCCACGATTAAAGGGCGATAAAGGTGAAAAGGGTGCTAAAGGCGATACTGGCAATGGGATCAGCGGTATTGTCATGAACTCAAACTATACCATTACGTTCATTATGGACGATGGTACAAGTTATACCACTGCCCCTGTGCGTGGTGAAAAAGGTGCAAAAGGCGATACCGGCAATGGCATCCAGTCTATCCTTCTCAATCCAAACTATACGTTGACTATCTTTTATACAGACGGGACTAATACAACTCTTGGCCCAATTCGCGGAGAAAAAGGCGAGAAGGGTGAAAAGGGCGAAAAAGGTGACCCCGGTACAAGTGATTACAATAGTTTGATTAACAGACCAAGGATCAATGGGTTTGAAATCATTGGCAATCAGAGCGGTGCGAGTCTTGGACTGGTTGATGCTTCCAGTTTTGTGCCATTCTCTACTGATGAAATAGATGAAATTACTGGCTGGTCATTATCTGGTTAAGGAAGGTGGTGCATAAATGGCTGGTACTTATTTAGATGCGTATGGGCTTGAGCATCTGTCCTTACTGATTAAACAAGCCATTACGAATGCGATCAGTGATCTTGAATTAAAAATGCCAAAGATTCTGTTTGCTCCAAAGGCAGACTGGGATTTAGATCCGACAATGGTCGCAGAAACAAACACAATATATGTTTACACGGATTATACAGGCTATGACGGCAAGAGTCTTGCCGGGTTCAAGGTTGGAGATGGCGTTTCTTATCTGATCGATATGCCGTTTGTAGACCAGGTTTACAACGATCACATCAACGATTCAACCATCCACATTACTCAGGCAGAGCGTGAGTTCTGGAACAATAAGGTTCGTTGTTATCTTGGTGGAGCGGATCAGGAAGAGATTGTCTTTACAACCAACTAAAATTTAAGGAGCAATTATATTATGGCAGATATTTCAAAAGTAACCTTGCCGTCTGGTTCATCGTATGACTTAAAAGATGCGTATGCACGTCAAGAGATTGAAAATATCAAAACTGATATCTCTGGTGCCATGCATTATGTCGGTATTACAACAACTGCACTGACGGATGGTTCGACCACAGCAACGATTGTAATTGATAGCGAAAGCAGAACGTTTGGAGCGTCTGATACTGGTGCAGTTGTTATATACGGTGATAGTGAGTTTGTATGGAATGGAACTAAGTGGCAAGAGTTTGGTTCTACTGGATCGTTAAAGGCTCTGGCATTTAAAGACACTGCGTCTGCCAGTTATACACCGGCGGGTTCCGTATCACAACCTTCCTTTACTGGTACTGCGGCAACGCTGTCCGTGAAAGGAACGCCTGATGGCACAGTGTCGCAGCCGACATTCACTGGTACAAGCAAGTCTGTAAGCGTAAGCGGTACACCTACTGGCACGGTTGCGATTAGTGTTGGTACAGGAACGGCAAACTATACGCCGCAAGGTACTGTTTCTAAACCTACGTTTACTGGTACGGCTGGTAGCGTAAGCGTCACTGGTACGCCGACTGGAACGGTTGCGATTGCAACTGGAAGCGGTACGGCGAATTATACACCGGCCGGTACGGTATCTCAGCCAACGACAACAGTGACGCTCAACACAACTACAGTCAATAGTATTACGGCAGTCGGTACACTTCCGACATGCACACTGCCGACCTGGACTGGCACCGTAGCCAATGAGACGCTGACAATCGGATGGACGGCTGGATCGTTCACACAGGGTACGCTTCCGACGAAAGGGAGTAACCAGACGGTTGCTACTACGGTGAAGAGCGCGACAACCTCTCAGCCGACGTTTACCGGCACTGGTGCTGAACTGACGGCTACGTTTACTGGTAGCTCGTTTGAGAGCACTGGATCGTTTACTCCTGCTGGCAATGTTTCTCAGCCCACCTTTACCGGCACTGGTAAGGAACTTAAGGCCGCGTTCACCGGCACTTCGTTTACAAGCACAGGTACGTATAAACCAGAAGGTACTGTTTCTCAGCCTACCTTTACTGGCGAAGAACTTACCTCTACTGGGTCTTATACGCCCGCTGGCACTGTGTCCAAGCCGACGTTTACTGGTACGGGTGCAACGATTACTGTTTCTTAAGGGGGTGACTCCCAATGGCAGATATTGCCAAGATTACACTCCCCTCTGGAGATCAATATAACATTAAGGACGCTACTGCACGAACTGAGTTGGAAGGTAAGGTTGCCAAGGCTGGTGATACCATGACTGGCAACCTTAATCTACCCAATATGGTGGCAAGTGGTACAGTGACGATTGGAAGCCACGTCGTATTAACTTATAACAGTACGACACAGAGTCTTGACTTTTCGTTCATTTAAGGGGGTAGCATATGGCTTTACAAGTTTGGCTACCCCTTGTTAGAGATGGCGACTTTTTTAATAAAGGTGTATCTGATGTTGAAGTAATTAATAATGGTGCTACGTTTACAGCAAATAAAGGAAAGATAGGTAGCTGTTATGCGTTTGATGGGAATGATGATTATATTTCCATTACAAGTGATGACGGCACATTCAAGTCTTGGTTTTCTGGCGATTTTTCTATATGTATGTGGATCTATGCCGATGTTGTTAGTTCAAGTGAAAGAGATGTTATATTTGGCAATTATAATATTGGGACAACTTCTTGGTTTGATATTAATGTTGAACTTAGATATGGATATTTACGCTTTTACTTTGGTAACAGCCCGGACTGGATTACAAATGTCCCTATTGAACAAAAAACATGGATACATTTCTCAATAACGCGGTCTGGCAATACAATAAAAATTTATAAGAATGGTGAATTGTCTGATACAAGGACTGGTACTCTTGGAACTATTAGCAATATGAATGATACGTTCTATTTGGGAAGAGACAGTAGAACTGGTGCAACGGCTTTTGCGGGTAGAATAAATGATTTTCGTCTGTATGATCATTGCCTGTCTGTGAAAGAAGCCAAAGAACTATCTAAAGCATTAACGATACATTTTAAATTAGACAACGCTTCTTTTAGTTCATATGAAAAAAATGTTATTTATGATAGTTCTGGATATGGTAATAACGGTGCAACAACTTATGCTCAAATGGGATTTCCTACAGATACGCCTAGAAATTCTACAGCTATGACGAAAAGTACAAATTATGTGCTTTGTAGAATTAATGGAAACGTTGCTTATAATAATGGAAATGCTTGGATGTACCAGGGCGCAGATTCTATGACAATTAATGTTTGGGCGTATGCTACCGATTGGACGACACAGACAAATGCTCGTATTTTTTCTAGTACTCAAAGTGGTGGTTTTAATACAGAAGCAGGAAGTACTGGGTATTTGCAATTTCAAGTTCATGTATATACCAATGCTGGTCAGACTTCAACTACATATCAAGGATTCAGTAAAGCGGTTGACCTTGCGTCATTAACTCCGGGTTGGCATATGTTTACTTTTATATATACAACAAGTGGTAGGCAATCATATGTTGACGGTGAGTTGCATAATACCTTGGAAGTAACTAGTTATGGAGTTCATCATAATATTAGTGATAGCTCACTAAATTTAGGGGCAGAATCAAATGGCATTGCGTCCGCAACTTCTCCTTGGTTTTATGGTGGTATATCAGATTTTCGTTTGTATTACACGGCTTTATCAGCTGATGATATTAAAGAGTTATATGAAGTTACAGCATCTATTGACAATAATGGGAACATTCATGCTTATGAATTTATTGAAGGTAGCGGGTTGTTGTTAAAAAAGACTGGTATTGCTACAACGTATGGTTCTGATATTACTGCAAAAGTAGACACCCCAGTTGTCCATTTCCCATTTAATGGTAGTTTAGATAATTATGGTTCATCCAATGTAACAGTTACTACATATGGGACAGTTGCATATACCGATGGAGAAACTGGACAAGCATTGTCGTGTAATGGAAGTAGTTATTTATTTGCCAGTCCTTTTACTCTTGGCGAAGATGTTTCAATATGCTGTTGGGTAAAAACTTCTACAAGCGGGAAAATGCCTTGGGTTTTACAGAGCAATGCAAGCAATTTGTTGAACTTATTTATAGCAAATGGATCGTATTATTTAAACCGTGGAGACTCATATAATAATCCATTTAAAACAGATAGCGGTGGAACTATTTCATATTCTCCATATTTAAACAATACATGGCATCATTATGTTGTTACATTCAATGGTACAGTTTGCAAACTTTATATTGATGGTGAGTATAGAGGAAAAGCTACTACATATCGTAGTCCAGCCACAACAAATTCTGGTATTAAGATTGCCGGTGGATATAACGGTGGGCATAATTATGACATAAATGGTGCAATAGATGATTTCCGTGTATATAATCGTTGTCTTTCTGATATAGAAATTGCTTCTATTTATTGTGACAATGGATTCATTGAGGAAGGAATACACTGTAACGCTTCTATTGGAAATCAATACATTACTTGTAACGAAATTATTGAAATCTAACTGAGCCATAAGGCTCTTTTTTTAATTTAAACGATTAGGGGGTTTCCTAATGGCTCAACTAAAAAATACAATCGTGACCGGGAATCTCCAAGTCACAGAAAAAACAATATCTGGGGCGATAAAAACTCCAAAGGTTGAAGCCCCTACCACTTCAGGTGGCACTACTTATGGTGCTGGCACATCTGGCCAGGTATTAACTACAAATGGTACAAGTGTATATTGGGGCAGTCTCCCAGAAGGAGTCTCCCCTTCCTCTACCACTCCAAAGATGGATGGCACAGCAACAGTTGGTACGGAAACTGCATTTGCAAGAGGCGATCATATTCATCCGACAGACACAACTCGTGCACCTCTTGCTTCTCCTGCACTAACTGGTACGCCTACCGCACCTACTGCAAGTGCCGGTACAAACACAACGCAGATTGCAACCACAGCATTCGTTAAAACTGCTGTTGACAATAAATCAGTACCGTCTGCAACTACAACAACTCCTAAAATGGATGGCACAGCAGCGGTCGGTTCTGAAACTACGTGGGCAAAAGGCGACCACGTGCATCCAACTGATACGTCACGTGCTCCTTTGGCCAGTCCTGCGTTAACGGGGACTCCAACTGCACCAACTGCAACTGCCGGTACTTCTTCTACGCAGATTGCCACAACTGCATTTGTAGGAACTGCAATTGCCAATGCAAAACCGTTAACAACTACGGCAACGGTGGCAACATCTGCGTGGAGTAATCTGAGTGCGACTGTTAATGTTACAGGAGTGACCGCAAGCAATACTGTAATTGTAGCTCCCGCACCAGCAAGTCGTGAAGCATCGGTAAAAGCACAAATGTATTGTTCTGCGCAAGGTGCTGGCACTTTAACATTTGCATGCAAAAATGTTCCAACTGCTGATGTTGTTGTGAACGTTATGATATTTGGATGAGGTGATACCGTATGATTTTTAATATGTTTGATGGTGGTGGCGGCGTAGACGAGCAGATCATTCAGGATTCATATGCCGTTGTCGCAGATAAAGGTATCCCTGTCCCGCAAGATCCACCGGCAGAAGAATTGCCAGACTACATTGATCTGATTGTAACTGGTACTGGTGCTGGTGTTGTTATTAATGATACGGCAGACTCACATGGTGGTACGATTAGAAGTATTACGGCTGTAACTCTGGACGGAGATACGGTATCGCCAAAGGTACTGCGTGAAGGATTTACAGCACATGATGCGACTGGTAAAGCGATTGTTGGTACGGCAACAGCCGAGGATGGTGTTGGCACATACTTCTGGCAAGGTGACGATTATGAGTTTGTGCAGAATGTGTTTGACGGAGAATGGAAGCTGTCTGCAACATCATTCAATGGATGGACGCCGTCAAGCACTGCAACAACCATTATTGCTTCACAAACGATCAGCCCTGTTATACCAATCGACATGGTGAACTATGATTACACGATCAAGTGGGTTTGGGAAGTGCCAGTTGTATATCCAAGTGGAACCAGTAAGGCAAAAGGTCATTTATTATATTCTGGTGGCGAGGCATATCAGGAAATATACAGGAGAAGAGTAATTAGTGCTTCTGGAATAACAGATGCACTTACAACGCAGTATGTTGTTACGTCAAAGGCATATTACATGGCTGTTTATTATACTTCTGCAAGTGCGGCTACATATTCTTCAAACCCTGGCTATGGGTTTTATCCAAGTATTACTGCGGCAACATTATCCAGTGCGACAGCAAATACTCCTAATCTAACCGTAAAAACACCAGGAATTGTTTGTAGGTGCAGTTCTACATATTACACAACTGCTAAAGCTGGTTTAACAGATCAGGAAGCTACTAAAGTCTACCTAAAAGGAGAACTGTGGCGTAGCAGACGTGGTGCATTTGAGGAAGAAATTGTTGCTGACGTTATGCAGCGTTACGCCGACAGGCTGTAAGGAGGATGATAAGTTATGGCATTTAGTAAAGTCATTCTCAATGATACAACCCTGATGGACGTGACAGCTGATACAGTTACTGCTGATGATCTTGGAGAGAATTATACAGCTCACAATGCGGCGGGGGTAGGTATTACCGGAGTTGCAGACATAGTGCGGACTGTTGATGAAGTGCCAAGCACAAAATATTCAAGTGTAATTCGGCTTGAAGATACTAATATTTATTACCTTTGGAAATAAAGTGAGGTGGAACATAAAACATGGCATATGAACAAATAATCACGGTATCTGGTTCTGCCTCGTCTGGACAAATACCACAGGCAGACGGTAACGGTGGATATACTTGGGCAACTCCTGCGGCAGGAGTCAGCCCCTCCTCTGCCACTCCACTAATGGATGGCACTGCGGCAGTAGGTACAAGCAATGCTTATGCCCGTGGCGATCACAGGCATCCTACAGATACAAGCAGAGCACCGTTGGCTAGTCCCGCATTAACTGGGACACCGACAGCTCCGACTGCAACTGCTGGCACTAACACCACGCAGATTGCTACTACGGCATTCGTTGATACAGCCGTTGACAATGCATCAGGTACAATCGTGACAGTAAACGTCCCAGTCTCTGCGTGGAACAATGGTTCTGCGACTGTGACATGCACAGGAGTTACGGCAACATCAAATATTGTTGTAACAAGCGACCCATCTACTTATGCGGTAGCGGCTGAAGCTGGTGTGTATTGCTCTGCACAGGGGGCAAACAGTCTTACCTTTAGTTCACTAAACGGAACTCCTTCTGGCAATATCACCATGAACGTATGGATCGGGACATATGTGGTTGAAACATTGACTTATGCTCCACTGGCCTCTCCTGCATTTACAGGGACTCCTACTGCACCGACGGCAACATCAGGAACCAGCACAACGCAGATCGCGACAACACAGTTTGTCGATAATGCAATTGATTCAATTAATTTAGCGGATCTTGGTGCTGTCAGCACAGATGATGTAAAGTGGAAAATATACGATACTGTAGAAGATATCGGGCTTACTGTCGGATCTGCAACGATCAGTTCTGTGTTGACCGCAATGGTTAATAAAACAATCTTAATTGCACCGGCTAACCATTTTGCATCAACTGAAGTGCCAAGTGTTTATGGATATGTTGAGATCGTAAGATATGACATAACGAAAGTAAGTATTGAGTTTCATGGCAAAGAATCTCCAAACGGCATTTGGTATATGTTTATTACTTCAACTGGAGTGCCTACTGGCAGATGGATAAGACATCCGTTCATTTTAAAGGTAGAATTTGGAAATATTTCATCATTGCCAGCCACAGTGTCTGATGTAGCGATTTCAAACAGCATGGAAGTAATTCATTCATATCTAAGCAATCCTAGTGCTCAAAGTGGAGACTGGACTGTGTCAACGTCAAATAATGGAAGTGTGACAATTAGTGGTTCAATTTCTGGTACTACATCAGTAACGCTTTATCTTAGCGACGTCTTATAACTGAAGAAAGGACTATATTAAAATGTTAGCACCTTTTTATACAACGATTGAAAATCAGCTTAGACCAGACGGAACGTTTGGTCTTCTTTATGACCATTTTGAGGACAAGGCTCTAGCTGAAGCAAAGTACTTTACCATCTGCGCCGCTGCGGCTGTCAGTGGTATCCCATATCATTCCGCTCATCTTCTCCGTAGTGACGGTATCATCATTGAAGGGCATGTATGGGATCGTAGAGTTGCCCCAGCGCCAGACCCCGAACCGGAGCCTACACCAGAGGAGTGATCTAAATGGCAACATCTACACTCCCCGCTATTTTACCCAACAGTGGTAGCGGGTATATGAGGCTACAATGCGGGGTTTTAATCCAATGGGGTGTAGCAACCGTTACCGTAAATACGAATGCCTCAAGATATTTCAGCAAAAAGGGAAGTGCTACTGTAACATTCCCAATAGCGTTTGAAACAACCCCACATGTTACAGTGTGTGCTTATGAACGCGCTGCATGGTGGAATGCATGCTGTAACGGAGCGACAACAACAAGTTTTAACGTTCATTTGGCGGGAGATTCTACTGGGACAAAGAAAGTATTCTGGCTGGCAATAGGGTTGCCCGCGTAAATATCATAGGGGGCAAATAGATATGTCTGTCAGCACAATAAAAAATAACGTTGGATCGTTTGAAAGTCATGATTTTGAAATCAATACAGGAACGACAAGCTATTCAACCGGAACAATTAGATGCTCAAAATTCCCAGATGGAACAATGATACAAACATGCCGAATGACGCTGATATCATCATCTTCTTCTAGTACGGGAGCTTTTCCATACCATAAGAATGTGACCGTATCATTCCCTGTGCCATTCGTTGGGGACATACCAAGCGTATTTGTTGGCATTGATGAGAGCGCGGCTTACTGGAATGCGGGGACTGCAACCGATGTGTCGGGGACTGAAACAACATTAACTGAAACATCTATATCACTCGGTGGAGATGCAGCCAGTCAAACAAAAACAGTAACATGGATTGCGATTGGGCGGTGGTTTTAAAATGGCAACAAACACTATTCATATGGCTTCTGAAATACTAGAAGATACTAATGGCGGCTTTCCAAGAAGGATTAAGTTTCCAAATGGGCTAATGATGATATGGGGAGAAAATCGTATTACTACGACAGCTTCTGGCGGTAAGCCATATGCATATCATGGAAGTCTTACGTTGACGAGTAGTTTTTTTGATGATTTTGTTGATACAAATATGTCTGGATTTGCAACTGTTGCTTCTGGGCAGCCAGAAAATCTTAACGTTGGATTTTCAAATTTAACGAAGGATAGCATTGTGCTTAGTATTGGGTCAAACGCCAACAATGATGAAAAATCTGTAAGATGGGTTATCTTTGGCTATTGGAAGTAGGCGGTGATACAACATGATTATAAATCGACATCATGGCGGGAAGAGTTACACAGATGCAACTGCTCTCGCTAACGACATCCTTATAAACAAAACTGCCTATTCTGCCACTGGAAAAACAGTTGGCACAATGCTAAATAACGGCGCAATGACAGGAACTATCTCGACAAGAGATGGAACTATTAGTATTGCGGAAGGTTACCATAACGGAAGCGGCAGTGTATCAATTAGCGCAGCCGAAAGAGCAAAGATAGTCCCTGGGTCAATTCGTCAGGGTATTACCATACTTGGTGTAACTGGTACATTTGAAGCGTTGGATGTCACAGGAAGTATTACATACACTTATACTGGTGCATCAATGTATTTTCAAGAAAGCGCAACAAACTGGCGTCTGGAATTGATGACAAGCGGCATCTTAAACATATCTGTGGCAGATATGTCGAATATCGATATCTATCTGCTCGGCGGCGGTCAACATGGTATGGTTGGCTCAAACTATTCCATTGGGTCAAACGATATGTATACTGGCGGCCCCGGTGGGCAAGGTGGATATATCTGCATCGCTTCTAATGTGCCGTTTATGGTTGGGCAAGACTACTCCGTAACAATTGGTGCGGGAGCGGCAAGCGGAAATGGTACTGTCGGTGGTACATCTACTGCCTTTGGCTATTCTGCCGTTGGTGGCGGCACAGTAAACCCAGGCTCAAACCAACAGGGCGGTGCTTCTGGTGGTACAGAAGGAGCATACGCAGGTGATAGTACACCGTATGCTGGTGGGCCAGGTGCAGATTCAACCGTATATGATTTTGGCGGTATCAACCGTGGTGGCGGTGGTGCTGGTGGTGTAAGCTGTCGCTACAATAACCTTGAAGGAAAATGGTATTATAACCCGTCTGGGAACCTTGGTGGAGAACTTGGCGGTGCTTCGGACGGTATTGAGGCAGTTACAAACTATGGTGGCGGCGGTGTTGGGAGAAATAGATCTTCTTCTCTAACAAGCTATGGAAGCGCCGGTAGTAGCGGTATTGTAATAATTAGAAATGCTAGATGAGGTGATATAGTGTGATTTTTAATTTAACAAGTGGTGGTGCAAGTAGCACAGATGCTACAGCAACAGCCGCAGATATCCTCGCTGGCAAGACCGCATATATAAATGGAACCAAGGTTACCGGCACAATGATTAATAACGGATCGGCAAACGCATATA
>Ga0247611_10010310_pt1 | contig 11009 bp, 7 predicted proteins | sample 177DNAGHGhighgp2_FD_192422 | JGI IMG/M metagenome (GOLD analysis project Ga0247611, IMG submission 192422) | Sheep rumen microbial communities from Palmerston North, Manawatu-Wanganui, New Zealand - 1770 DNA GHGhigh gp2 | ecosystem: Host-associated > Mammals > Digestive system > Stomach > Rumen ... | reverse complement strand
ATTGATGGCTATTATACAAAATATGAATATTCTGGTATGGAATTATCACCTAGAAAGACAGCAACAAATAATTTAGTTTTAGGTGGTGTAACAACAGATTATATAATTTCAAGTAACGATATTATCACTAATAAAGCTGGTATGGTTAATGAATTATCTGTTGGTGCTAAAATATTCTTATTAATGCTATGTGCACTTTCAGTTCCACTAATGAAGCTATTCCAAGGAATCGTTCCTTGGATAAGGAAACAATTATTATTTATACAAAGTATAATTTCTAAATTCTAGTACTTTTAAGTAGGGTATTTCATATCCTACTTTTAAGTTATTAAGTTGAATATTAATATTAGTTTTGCTATAATCTTATAGTAAATTTTGGGAGGTCTTAAAATGAAGAAATTTTATTTAACAACCGCAATTGCATATACATCAAGTAAGCCTCATATTGGTAATGTATATGAAGCTATTTTAGCTGATTGCATTGTAAGATATAAAAAGAAGGATGGATTTGATACATATTTCCAAACTGGAACAGATGAGCATGGATTAAAAATCCAACAAAAGGCTGAAAAGATGGGTATTACTCCTAAAGCCCATGTTGATCATGTATCTCAAGAATTAAAGGATACATATAAATTAATGAATGTAAATTTTGATCACTTTATTCGTACTACTGATGATTATCATGAAAAAGAGGTAGCTAAAGCATTTGAAAAGATGCTTGCAAAGGGCGATATTTATAAAGGTAAATATGAAGGCTATTATTGTGTAGATTGTGAAACATATTATACAGAGAAGGATTTAGTAGATGGCTGCTGTCCTGAATGCGGTAGTAAGGTTACTAAGAATAGTGAGGAATGCTATTTCCTAAAGCTTGAAAAATATAGACCTGCTTTATTAAAGCATATAGAGGAAAATCCAGGATTCATTCAACCAGAATCAAGAAAGAATGAAATGATTAATAATTTCTTAAAGAATCCTATTCCTGATTTATGTGTTTCAAGAACATCATTTACATGGGGTATTAAGGTACCTTCTGATCCTAAGCATGTAGTATATGTTTGGATTGATGCGCTTCTTAATTATGTTACTGGTATTGGATATCATACAGATGGTAATAATGGCGAATTATATAATAAATATTGGCCTGCCGATATTCATTTAATTGGTAAGGATATATTAAGATTCCATACAATTTATTGGCCTATTATTTTAATGAGCCTTGATATACCTCTACCAAAGATGGTATTTGGTCATCCTTGGATTTTAATGAATCATAATAAGATGAGTAAATCTAAGGGTAATGTTATTTACGCTGATCAATTAACTAATATATTTGGTGTTGATGCTGTAAGATATTATGTTTTACATGAAATACCTTTTGCATCTGATGGTAATTTAACATATGAATTAGTATGTGAAAGAACAAATTCTGACTTAGCTAATACCTATGGTAATTTAGTTTCAAGAACTATTGCCATGGTTAAAAAATATTTTGGTGATGAAAAAATTACTAAGGCTACTAAAACAGAATTTGATGATAATTTAATCAATATTTTTAATAATTCTATATCAAAATATAAGGAATCAATGGATAACTATAAGGTTGCTGACGGATTAGAGGAGGCAATGAAGGCACTACGTGCTGCTAATAAATATATTGATGAAACAGCTCCTTGGATTTTAGCTAAGGATGAGGCTAAAAAGGATGTATTAAAGAATGTTTTATATAATTTATTAGAGGCTATTAGAATTGGAACAATTCTACTTGAGCCTGCTATCCCTGAAACTGCAGCTAAGGTATATAAGGCACTTTCTACTAATTTAGTATCATTTGATGATTTATCATTTGGTAAGGTTGATTCTTACTTGGTAACTCCTTGTGAAATATTATTTAAGAGATTAGATGTTAATAAGGATGTTATGGATATAGTACTTGCTAACGAAGCTAAGGAAAAAGAAGAAAAAGAAGTAAAGGATAATGCAAAGCCAGAAATAACTATTGATGATTTTGAAAAATTAGATTTAGTTGTTGGTGAAATATTAGAGGCTTCTAAGCATCCTAAGGCTGATAAGCTATTAGTATTTAAGATTAATATTGGTACTGAGGTAAGACAAATAGTATCAGGTATTGCTAAATTCTATAAGCCTGAGGAATTAGTTGGTAAAAAGGTCATTGTTGTTAAAAATTTAAAGCCTATTACACTTCGTGGCGTTGAATCTAAGGGTATGCTATTATGTGGCTCTGATGAAAATGATACTTATTTAGAATTAGTAAATATTGCTAAATGTAAGCCAGGAGATACTGTTAGATAATTATGAATAACGAGATAAGTACTCTACTTAATGGAGCCCCACTTAAAACAAGAGTTTTAGATGATATTTTTAGAGTAACAATAGTATTAATTACATCTGCACTATATGCTCTATCTGTTCTATGGTTTTTGGAGCCAGCTAATTTATTATCTATAGGACTATCATCTTTGGGACAGGTATTAAATCGTATATTTAAATTATGGAATGTAGATATTCCTATTGGTGTATTCTCATTAATACTAAATATACCATTATGTATTGTAGGTATTAAATATGTGTCACCTAGGTTTATTATATATACAATGCTATCTGTAATAGTTCAATCAATACTATTATTAGGCTTTATTCCTACACCTGAATTTGTTAGTCAAATTAAGGGTGATACATTATTCCTATCTATTATTGCAGGATTATTATCAGGTGTTGGTATTGGTGTTGCCTTAAGATATGGTACATCTACAGGTGGAATTGATATTGTTGCCCAAGCAGTAAACCTTAAAAAGGGAATGTCTATTGGTGTATTTTCTATGATGGTTAATATAGTACTTGCCATAATAGGTGCTATTTTAGCTAAAAATATAACTATTGCATTATATACATTCATATTTATTATTATTACAAATGTAGTAGTAGATAAAATACATACTGCTTATAATTATTTAAGAATAGATGTTATAACATCTAAGCAGGATGATGTAAGTAAGGCATTACTTCAGGAAATAAAAAGAGGATGTACAATATCTAATGTTGTTGGTGCCTATACTCAGGTAAGTAAGGCTGATGTATTTATGGTTATTTCATCTTATGAGCTTGACCATGCAAAAAGAGTAATAAATTCTGTTGACCCACAAGCATTTATTATGGTGCTTCCGGTTAAAAGAGTTATTGGTGCTTTCTTTAAGCACACAATTATTTAATAATTGCAATCTAGGTAGAAATACCTAGATTTTTTTATAAATGGTAGTGTGTGTAAATGATAAATATTTCAATGATAGCTTAAATTATTATTAAAAAATGATATAATTATGACTATGTTTATTAGCTTTAAATATATATATATTTAATGTTTTTAAAAAAAGAAAAGTATTTATTCCCTTTTTGCTTTACTATTAATATAAAATGTGCTAAAATTTGTTTGTCATTTTTTAGGTGACAATTAATTATAGTATTATAATACTATATAATTGTAAGGGGCTTATTATGAATAGATCAAATATTAAAATTGATAGTCATAATATGAATAAAAAGGACTTTTAAGGGGTTGTTTTTTTAAACGCCCTTTTTTTGTTTTAAAAGGAGTAAATATGAAAACAATTGGAATAATTGGAGGAGGACAGCTTGGTATGATGCTTACTGAAGCATTAAAAAAGTATGATACTAAGGTTATAGTTTTAGATCCAAATCCTAAATGCAGCTCATCATTTGTGGCTGATGAAATAATTGTAAGTAAATATGATGATATTAATGGTTTAACAGAGCTTGGTAAAAAATCAGATGTAATAACTTATGAATTTGAAAATGTTCCTGCAGATGCGTTAAGGCATTTAAGAGATAATTTCAATATTAAGCAGGGTATTGAGCCTTTGTTTGATTCTCAAAATAGAATTAGAGAAAAGGAAAATGCTAAGGCTCATGGATTAAATCCACCTAAATTCAAAAGAATTATGAATATGGATGATTTAATAGAAGGTATTAAAGAAATAGGTCTTCCATGTGTATATAAAACAACTACACTTGGCTATGATGGTCATGGTCAGGTAGTTATTAAATCTATGGATGATATTAAAAAGGTGGAGCCTTACTTAGAGGGTGAGGGAATACTTGAGGAATTTATCAAATATGATTTTGAAACAAGTGTTATAGTAGTAAGAAGTAAAAAAGATGTAATAACATTTCCTATGGGTATTAATATCCATAAAAGAGGAATACTTGATTTATGTGTAGTAAATGAAGAAAAGGAAGTATTCAAAAATATCAAAGAGGCTTCTAAAAAATTTATGGAATCTTGTAATTATTATGGAATAGTTGCGATAGAATTCTTTGTTAAAGGTAATGAATTCTATTTTAATGAAATGGCACCTAGACCACATAATAGTGGACATTATACTATTGAAGGCTGTAATACAAGCCAGTATGATGCATTAGCAAGGTTCTTGCTTGATATGGATTTAATAGAACCAAAATTATTAAAGCCAACCATTATGAAAAATATATTAGGCTTTGATTACGAAAATATGAAGAAGCTTACTAAGAGTGATAATGTATTTATTCATGATTATTATAAAAGTGAAGTAAGAGAAAATAGAAAAATGGCACATGTTACATTCACTAATTTAACAATTGATGAATATAATTTAAAATATAAAAATTTGTTTTGTGAGGATTAATAAAATGGATTATCGTATTTATGTAGAAAAGAAAAAAGAATTTCAAGTAGAAGCATTAAGTATGCAAGCTGATTTAAATTTAAATTTAGGTTTAAATATTAAAAAGCTAAGATATATTAATGTTTATGATTTATTTGGATTTGATGAGGAATTACTTGAAAGAAGTAGATATCAGGTATTTGGTGAAATTGTTACTGATAATGTTTATGACAAATTAAATCTAGAAGGTAAAAAATATATTGCGATGGAATATTTACCTGGACAATTTGACCAAAGAGCATCATCAGCTATCGATTGCTGTAAGCTAATAAACCCAAATGCACAAATCAATATTAGATCTGGTAAGATTTTAATTGTTGATGATGAGGTAGAGGATGCTGATGTTGAAAGAATTAAAAAATATGTAATTAACCAGGTTGAATCTAGAGAAAAGGATTTAACTAAATTATCTGATTTAGAAAAGGCAGAAAGAAAGCCTGTTGAGGTATTAAAGGGCTTCATTAATCTTAAGGATGAGGATCTTAAGGATTATTGTGCTAAGATGGGCCTTGCAATGAATGAGGATGACCTTAAGTGTGTTGTTGAATATTTCACTAAGGAAGGTAGAGACCCATGGGAGACAGAATTAAGAATTCTTGATACATATTGGTCTGACCACTGCCGTCATACTACATTTGGTACAGTGCTTGATGAAATTACAATCGATGATTCATTTATGAAAAATGAAATCGAGGAAGCTCTTGATGAATATTACGATGTACGTAAGGATTTAAAAAGAGATGATAAGAAATTATGTCTTATGGATTTAGCAACTATTGGTGCTAGATATTTAAGAAAGATTGGTAAGCTTGAGGATTTAGAGGAATCAGAAGAAAACAATGCTTGCTCAATATATGTTAATGTTGATGTTGATGGACAAGAAGAAAAGTGGTTATTACAATTCAAGAATGAAACTCATAACCACCCAACAGAAATAGAACCATTTGGTGGTGCATCAACATGCCTTGGTGGTGCAATAAGAGACCCTCTATCTGGTAGAGCTTATGTATACCAAGCTATGCGTGTAACTGGTGCTGGTAATATTTATCAGGATGTTAAGGATACAATTCCTGGTAAGCTACCACAAAGAGTTATTTCTACTAAGGCCGCAGCTGGTTATTCATCATATGGTAATCAAATTGGTCTTGCAACAACACATGTAAGAGAAATATATCATGATGATTATTTAGCTAAGAGACTTGAGGTTGGTGCTGTTGTAGGTGCTGTTAAGGCTGAAAATGTTAGACGTGAATCACCTAAGGCTGGAGATATTATTTTACTTTTAGGTGGTAGAACTGGTAGAGATGGTATCGGTGGTGCAACTGGTTCATCTAAGGAGCATAATGTAAAGAGTATTGAAGTATGCTCAAGTGAGGTTCAAAAGGGTAATGCCCCTGAGGAAAGAAAGATAAGCCATTTATTTAGAAGACCTGAGGTTACAAGATTAATTAAGAAATCTAATGACTTCGGTGCTGGTGGTGTAAGTGTTGCAATTGGTGAGCTTGCCCCTGGTCTAGATATTATGCTTGATAATGTTCCTACTAAATATTCTGGATTAAATGCTACAGAGCTTGCTATTTCTGAATCACAGGAAAGAATGGCTGTAGTAGTAGAAGAAAAGGATAAAGAGGAATTCATTAAATATTGTAAGGAAGAAAATATTGAGGTTACATGTGTTGCAACTGTAACTGATACAAATAGACTTGTAATGCATTATATGGGTAGAACAATTGTAGATCTATCTAGAGAATTTATTGATTCTGCTGGTGCAATACATCATGCTAAGGCAAGAATTGCTGCAGTAGAAAATAAGAACCCATTCATTAAGCCAGAGAAGGACTTAAAGGCAAGAATATTTGATACATTATCAGATAAGAATGTTACAAGCCAAAAGGGCTTAATTGAAATGTTTGACTCAACTATTGGTGCATCAACAGTATTAATGCCATTTGGCGGTAAATATCAAAGAACTGAAACACAGGTATCAGTTCAAAAACTACCTACTAATGGATTTACTAATACAGCATCAATTATGGCATTTGGTTATAATCCATATATTTCAAAATATAGTCCATATCATGGAGCTATGTATTCTGTTGTAGAAGCAATTTCTAAGGTTGTTGCTGCAGGTGGAGAATACAATAATATGAGATTCTCATTCCAGGAATACTTTGAGCGTATGCATAATGAGGAATCTTGGGGTAAGCCTTTAGCTGCATTATTAGGTGCATTAAAGATGCAGATTGAATTTGAATTACCTTCAATTGGTGGTAAGGATTCAATGAGTGGTACATTCCAGAATATCAACGTACCTCCAATGCTAATGGCATTTGGTATTACAACTGTAAAAACTGATGATGTAATATCACCTGAATTTAAGGATCATCATAATAAGCTATATTTAATTAAGCATACAGAACTTGAAAATTATACACCAAACATTGAACAATTAAAGGAAAACTTCGAATTTGTTCATAAGATGATTAAGGAAGGCAAGATTGTCAGTGCTTATGCTCTTGGTAATGGTGGTTTAATTGAAGCTGTATCAAAGATGTCATTTGGTAATAATATCGGTTTCCAAATTAAATATGATGAAAACTTATTAGATGCTTATAATTATGGTTCAATTGTTGTTGAAACAAAGGGCTATATGAATTATAAAAATGCAATATTGATTGGTAGAACAAAGCTAAGAAGCCTTGGTGTAATTAATGGATTAAAGTTCTCATTAGATGAATTATATGAAGCTAATAGAGCTAAATTTACTGAGGTTTATAAGGATGTTGTTGATAGTGATTCTGCATTAATCAATATTAAAGCAAAGAAGAAAAAGATTAGCTACCCTGAAAAGAAGAAGGAAGAGGTTGTTGCTTACTTCCCTGTATTCCCAGGAACTAACTGTGATTATGATACAGAAAAGAAATTTAGAAATGCCGGTGCTAAGATTACAACATCTGTATTTAGAAATTTAACAAGCCAGGATATATTTGATTCTATCGATGAAATGGCAAATAAGATTAATGAGGCAGATATATTTGTATTATCTGGTGGATTCAGTGCTGGTGATGAGCCAGACGGATCTGGTAAATTTATCGCTAATGTATTAAATCAGGATAAGATTAAGGAAGCTATTAATAAGCTTATCGAAAGAAAAGGATTAATATTAGGTATTTGTAATGGATTCCAAGCATTAATTAAATCAGGCCTATTACCATATGGTAAGCTTGGTGAGGTTAAGGAGGATTCACCTACATTATTTAGAAATGATATAAATAGACATATATCTCAAATTGTTTCAACTAAGGTTATGACTAATGGCTCTCCATGGTTATCAAGCTTCTCAACTGGTGAAGTTCACTCAATTGCTGTAAGTCATGGTGAAGGTAAATTTGTTGTTTCACTTGAGGAAGCAAAGAAATTAAGAGATAATGGACAAATCGCATTTGTATATGTAGATGACGATGAGGAAATGACTACAGATGCTCCATTTAATCCAAATGGCTCTAATTTTGCAATTGAAGGTATTATTTCACCTGATGGATTAATTCTTGGTAAGATGGGTCACTCAGAAAGATATGAAAAGGGATTATTCAAAAATATCGCCGGTGAAAAGAACCAAAATATATTTGAAAATGCAGTTAATTATTTTAAAAAGTAATATATAAGAAGGAGATATTATTATGGGAAAGAAAGAACTATTATACGAAGGTAAAGCAAAGCAAGTTTATGCAACAGATAATCCAAATGAAATCATTATGTATTTCAAAGATGATGCTACTGCATTTAATGGTATTAAAAAAGCACAAATTGAGGATAAGGGTGTATTAAATAATAAAATCACTACAATAATCTTCAATAGATTAATTAAGGCTGGTATTAAAACACATTATATTAAAACATTAAATGATAGAGAGCAATTATGTAAGAAGGTTACAATTGTTCCTCTAGAGGTTATTGTTAGAAATATTATTGCAGGCTCTATGAGTAAGAGATTAAATATTCCTGAGGGAACAAAGCCAGTAAATACTATATTTGAATTATGCTATAAGGATGATGCACTTGGTGATCCACTTATCAATGATCATCATGCAGTTGCTTTAGGTGCTGTTACATACCAAGAATTAGATCAAATCTATACAATGCTTAGAAAGATTAATGAAGAATTACAATCTATGTTTAGTCAAATTGGTGTTACATTAGTTGATTTTAAGGTTGAATTTGGTAAGACAGCCGATGGTGAAATAGTTCTTGCTGATGAAATATCTCCAGACTGCTGTAGATTATGGGATAGCAAAACAAATGAAAAGCTTGATAAGGATAGATTTAGAAGAGATTTAGGTAATGTTATTGAGGCTTACCAAGAAATCTATAACCGTTTATCAAAGCTTAATTAATTAGGAGGATTATTATGGGATCAAAAGCTTATGGTTCATCTGGCGTTGATTTAGAGGCTGGATATGAAGCTGTTAGAAGATATAAGAAACATGTAAAGAGAACTGATAGACCTGGATGTGTATCTGGAATTGGTTCTTTTGGTGGAATGTTTGATTTATCAAGCCTAGGCTATAAGGAGCCTATGCTTGTATCTGGTACTGATGGTGTTGGTACTAAATTAAAGCTAGCATTTGAAATGGATAAGCATGATACTATTGGTATCGATGCTGTTGCTATGTGTGTTAATGATGTATTAGCACAGGGTGCTGAGCCACTTTATTTCTTAGATTATGTTGCACTTGGTCATGCAATTCCTGCAAAGCTTGAGCAAATTGTTTCAGGTATTGCTGATGGATGCGTTCAAGCAGGCTGTGCATTAATCGGTGGAGAAACTGCAGAAATGCCTGGTATGTATTCAGATGGTGAATACGATATTGCTGGATTTGCTGTAGGTGTTGTAGAAAAATCAAAGCTAATTGATGATTCTAAGGTTGCTGTAGGAGATATACTTGTTGGTATTGCATCAACTGGTGTTCACTCTAATGGATTCTCATTAGTTAGAAAGATTATTAGCGATAATAATATTGATCTACATTCATATTCAGATGAGCTTGGTGGAGTTGTAGGTGAGGTATTCTTAACTCCTACAAGAATTTATTGTAAGCAAGTATTAGATGTAATTAAAAATGTAGATGTTCATGGTGTTGCTCATATCACTGGTGGTGGATTTGATGAGAATATACCAAGAATATTAAATGATAAGCAAGGCTTAGATATAAAGGAAGGCTCATGGCCAATTTTACCAGTATTTAAGTTCCTAGAAAAATATGGTAAGGTTGATCATAGAGAAATGTTCAATATCTATAATATGGGTATTGGTATGGTTATTGCTGTTAAGGATGAAAAGGATGCTAAAAAGGTTATTGATATTTTAGCTAAATATGGCGATAAGGCATATATCATTGGTTCAATTACTGATAATGCTGGGAAAGTTGAGATTCATAAATAATGAAGAACATTGCAGTATTCGCTAGTGGAAGTGGAACAAATTTCGAAGCGATTGTAAATGCAGTTGAATCTGGAAAAATAAAGGATGCTAGAGTTTTATTAATGGTATGTGATAAAAAGGATGCATTCGTTATTACAAGAGCTAAGAATCATAATGTAGAGCAATTTGTTTTTAATGCTAAGGATTATAAATCTAAGGAAGAATTTGAAACTATCATCGTTAATAAGCTTAATGAATTAAAAATTGATTTAGTATGCTTAGCTGGATATATGAGATATATCGGCAAGGTGCTTTTAGATAATTACGAAGGAAGAATAATTAATATTCATCCTGCATTATTACCATCATTTAAGGGTGCACACGGAATAGAGGATGCCTTCAACTATGGTGTTAAGGTATTTGGTGTAACTGTGCATTATGTAGATAGTGGTGTTGATAGTGGTAAGATTATCATGCAAAGAGGCTTTGAATATTATGGTAAGGATATTGAAGAATTAGAAGCAAAAATCCATAGTGTTGAGCATGTATTATATATAGAAGCAATAAATAAAGTATTATACGAGGTGGAATAAATGAAAAGAGCATTAGTAAGTGTTACTGATAAAACTGGTGTAGTTGAATTTTGTAAGGGACTTGAGGAATGTGGATATGAAATAGTATCTACAGGTGGTACTAAAAAGGTGTTAATTGCTGGTGGCGTTAAGGCAATTGATATTTCTGATATTACTGGATTCCCTGAGATATTAGATGGTAGAGTAAAGACTTTACATCCAAATGTACATGGTGGACTTTTAGCAGTAAGAGATTTAGAAAGTCATGTTAAG
>Ga0247611_10010308_pt1 | contig 11010 bp, 7 predicted proteins | sample 177DNAGHGhighgp2_FD_192422 | JGI IMG/M metagenome (GOLD analysis project Ga0247611, IMG submission 192422) | Sheep rumen microbial communities from Palmerston North, Manawatu-Wanganui, New Zealand - 1770 DNA GHGhigh gp2 | ecosystem: Host-associated > Mammals > Digestive system > Stomach > Rumen ... | reverse complement strand
TTTTAAATTCAATATTTTGAGACTCCGCAGGAAGATTTAATATAATATCTAACAGCTCTTTATCAGTCATTGAGATTTTTATTTACTAATTAAATAACTTTAATAATAGTTTCAGGAGACACTCTTTTTACTTTGTTTTCAACATTAATTCTCTGAGCATCATTTTTGAAACATGCATCACGGAATACTAATTTAATTGGCTCATCTTTAGCTATTTCATCAATTACATTATCATCTATATTTTCATCAAAACATGCAATTAATGAATTTCATGCAACATAAAACACTTTATTATTTCAGATAGTTTTTTCTTCAATTGGTAGATCTAATGTCAATCAGAAATTCAAAATAACCTGAGTTAACAAATCTTCTGGAGTCCTATCTTCTTTAATATTTGAAGTGAATAAAGATAGATTTTCTTGTTTAGCTTCTGATGGATGGTAATAAACATCTTTCATACAACTTTCATCCACTCTATAAACTCTAAATCAATAATCGATATCAGCATTAGTTTCTTCTTTGATCTTCTTAGCTGCTCTTCTAATTCTTTCTTTTCAAATTTCGCAAATATTTTTATATCACAGCTTGTAAGCCTTGGTTCATTCCTCACAAACTTCAGGATATTGTACTATTATAAAATTATTATGTAATGGTTCTTCATTTTCAGAATCTAATTCAAGCACAGCTTGTGCTGTTGTCGAAGATCATCAATAAAAATCCATTATAGTATCATAGTCTGTACAAATTGATTTAATTAGATTTTTTATCAATAAAACAGGTTTTGGGTTATCAAATATATTTTCATCATCTGTTATTTCAAAAAGTGATTTTAATTCATTTGATCAATCTTGATTTTGACCCCATTCAAGTAAAAGATCAGTAATAGACTTTCATCATCATTTTTCTGATTCTGATAAATCTCTTCTAAATCAATAATTCTTTGTTATAAAAACTAAATCCTCTTTAAAATATTGATTTAACTGCTCTTGATTAGTCCTAAATTTTGATATAGCATCGAAATCATTTATAGTTCTTCATCATTCAATTTTTATGTCATTTAAAAATTCAACACTCATTGACTTGTTTTGATATAATCAAGCTTTGATTGTTAATGATTCTCAGGCTTTGCACCTAATTCACGCTGGGAAATGTATAGTTGATAATTTATTAGAACTGTTAACAATCGGTTTATTTGAGTCTGTTAATGATTCTATTGATAGTTTTCAAATTTTAGATATATCTTTTGAGAAAATAACAATATATTCCATTATCACAGCAACTTTGGAAAGAAAAGATGGCTGTTTTTTCTTTTTCCATTTTAATGTTGCTATAAAATTGGGTTCTCAAAATATTTCATTTCATAACTTCTTTAAATTTGCATACTCATTTTCATCAATACTTATAAAAATAACTCAGTCATCAGTTAATAAGTCTCTTGCAATTTTTAATCTTTCAAACATCATTGAAAGCCGGTCACTATGAAACCTTCAATTTGATTCAATATTCCTGACCATTTTATATCATTCATCTGATTCTTCTGTTTCTTTTTTATATTCAGATGATGTTTCTGAGAAATCGTCTTTATAAATAAAATCATTACCTGTATTATATGGGGGATCTATATAAATACACTTTATTTGTCACAGGTATGATTCTTGTAATATTTTTAGTACTTCAAAATTATCTCATTCAATATATAAATTCTGTGTATTATTCCAATCTACACTATCTTCTTTTACAGGTCTTAAAGTCTTTGTAATAGGAGTATTAGCTTTAAGAATAGATCTTTTCTTTCATGGCCAATCTAATCTATATCTTTCATCTAATCATTCTACAGATGCTTTATCTCACAATTCAGCTCTAAGTAGATCAAAATCTATTTTTTTAATTTTATTTCCTTCTTCATCCTCTGTTTCTTTAACACAATTTGGAAATAGTTTCTCAATTTTTTCAACATTCTCTAATGTTAAGTTTGGGGTTTCCATAGATAATTTATCCATTATTTATTATATTTATGAGATAAAAGTTCTTCTAATTCTTTTTTCTTTTTCTGTAATTCCATATTCAATGGAACTTTATCTTTCATCTGTATTTCTTTTCTAATCTTACTTTTCAATTTCTCAATATCTTTTTCTAATTCTTCTTTTTTCTGCTTCCATGCAATTAAATCATCAAATTCTTCTCAGGTCTCTATTTGTTCTTCTGTAATAAATTTTGATATTATATTTTGATATACCCTATCTAAATTTGTTCATGTGAGATCAAATTCTATTTCTTCATCTCGATCTGTATTATAGTATTCCTTATTGTATGAAATCACATATGCTACATGGTCATTATACCTACATTCATACAGTATTGGATAAGGAATTATTTTATCAATAATACTGAATACTTTTTTTGGCAACTCTTTTTCTTTAAGAATTACTTCAAATATCTGAATTTCCTCTACATCTTTTCACTTTTTTATTCTGATTGTATTTTCTGCCAATTTATATTTCCAGTTTATTCTTTGCACATACTTTGAGAATTCATCTCTAGCCGTATGTTTCATTCAGGCTTGTTGAAATATTGTATTCTTTGGCAAGAATTTATCTATTAATGCCAATTTAGGTAAAATATATGCTGTCATTTTTATTTAATTACGATAAACGAGATTAATTCAAAGTCTTCCAATCATTTAATTTCGCTTCATATATTTGCTGTTCATCATTTGCTAAATAGACTATTTATTAATGAATCTTCTTTTACATTTATAATTGAATTAATTGATTCACTAAGCAATTCTGAATACTTACTCATATCCTTTCAATCATCAGTTTCATCATTAAATAATTCATAAACTTTTTTAATTGGTTCTGTTTTTCATTTAGCGATTGATCTCAGAATGTCTAATGTATGTTTTACTTCCAAATGATTTGAAAGGATTTCTCAATCTTCTTTAATATAAACTAAATAGAAAGGATGCAGCTGATTTGTATTATCTATGTTAACTCAATTATTTCTATTCTTTAATACATAGATAACTCATTCTTCTATTCATTTTTCTGGATCTTTTTCGCATACAGTATGCATTCCGTTTGGAATATCTTCTAAATTTCATCAATTCTTTATATAATTCACAAGATCCATCCTGAAATCATTTAATCAAAGATCTGTAATATTGATTCATGACTTCATATCTTCAATATCTACTACTTCATCTTTTAATTGTTCAAGCTGTTTCCTTCTCATATCATTCTCAGTTCAAGTTATGCTTACCATAACTCATCTATTTTCTACTCTATTTTTTAAATCAATATATGAATCCAAATCAATATTTGGCCAAAAGTTAACTAATTGAATTACATCATTTTTGGATCAGATTCTATCAATTCTTCAAAATCTTTGAATAATTCTAACAGGATTCCAGTGGATATCATAATTGATTAAGAAATCACAATCCTGGAGATTTTGTCATTCACTAATACAATCTGTAGCTAACAATACTTCTATTTCTTCTTTAGCATCAGGATCTATTTCTTTTCTATGTTTAGAAATTGGAGAAAAATTCATGAGTAAGTCATTAAAATTATGACTAATTTTCAAAGTACAATCATTTCCACTTCATGTAACTTTAGCAGTATCAAGATTATATTTCTCTTTTAAAGTTAGTGATAATTCTTGATACAAATAATCTACAGTATCAGCAAAAGCACTAAATACAATTACTTTTTTATTATTTCAATTAATTGGATTGTTTACTTTATCTCTAATAATTTCTAATAGTTTTTGTAATTTAGAATCATGAGAAGGAGTAATCTGTTTCATCTGTAAAAGTAGCATGTTTAGTACAATTTTATCTTGTTCAAGGTCTCTTTTCCATGAAAGAAGATCCATATCTTTAAGATCAATTTTTACTTTCTTTCAGATTTGAAAATCTGGATCAAATTCTTCGTCATCATCATAATCATCTTCATTAAAACTTTCTGTTTCTATTACATCATACGATTTACCTCAATCATTATTTTCAAAATTAGCAATTGATAAGAGTAATCAATCAATTTGTCATACAATCTTTCATAGTGTTATTCTAAATGCTTCTACAGAACTTTCTAATCTTTTTAATAAATTTATTCTCATTAAAATTTGTAATGATCTTTCACGATCAGACTGCCTTAATGTAGCGTTTCATCATCTAACTTTTGTGTCATATTTTTCTTCATATTCTGCAATCTTACCAGGTAAGATATAATCAAAAGGAGAATAAACACACATAGTTAGTTGAATTAGGTAATCTGCAATTTCTTTTACAGAAGGAGCATCTTTTAAATCTGTTATTGGGCAGTTATCAATATTTCTTGGTGGTAATCTTGTTGGAAATTTTCAGATAGCATTAATGTCATAATATTTCTCAATGTGCTTTCTACTTCTAGCAATTGTTACGCTATCTAATAATTTAAAGAAATCAAAATCAGATCATAATCTACGTAACAATTCCTCACTTGTTCTTTCTTCAGGATCTAATTTACTCCACTCATTAAAAGTAGCTTGAGCACGTTGTAGAATAGAATCAATTGATCTTTTAGTTCACATCTTTTCATCTACAGTTGATGTTTCTCATTCATATGCTAATGCTAATTGATTTTTTAAATCAGTAAATCTATTATTAACTGGAGTTGCAGAAAGCATTAAAACTTTAGTTTTTACTCAGGCTTTCATAACTCTATCCATCAATCTTGAATATCTTGTTTCTCTATCGTTTCTTGCTGATTTATTTCTAAAATTATGTGATTCATCTATTACCACTAAATCAAAATTTCACCAATTAATTCTAGAAAGATCTGTTTCTCAAGAATATCATCTATCCCTCGAAAGATCTGTATGGAATAAAACAGTATAATTAAATCTATCTTTTTCTAAAATATTATCTTTATAAATTGATTTAAATGTATTCCAGTTCTCACTTAATTTTTTTGGACAAAGAACTAATACTGATTTATTTCTTTCTTGATAATATTTAATTACTGCTAATGCTGTAAACGTTTTTCAAAGTCAAACACTATCGGCTAATATACATCAATTGTATCTTTCCAATTTATTAATAATTCAAAGTACTGCATCTTTTTGAAAATCATAAAGAGTATTCCAAATCACAGAATCTTTAAATCATGTTTTTTCATTTGCTAATTCATCTTCAGAAATATCTTCCAAGAATTCATCAAAAATATTATATAAGGTAACATAATAAATAAATTCTGGTGCATTTTCTTTATAGAGATTTGCAATATAATCTGCTACTTCATCTGTTACATCTTTTAATGTTTCTTCATCATTCCATACGTCTTTAAAACTTTTTAAGAATTCTCTAGTGTATTCATATTCATCATTTTTTATTATTTGTCTCAAAATAGCATTATCTGATTCATATCAAAATCATGCACTGCTAAATTCTGCTAATCAGCTATATGTAGCTCACTCTCAATTATTATCTACTATAATTTGTGGCTGAATATAACGATGAGAAGTGTTAGTCTTAAATTTAACTTTCTTCTCTATCCATTTTTTACATTCTTTAGCTATAGCTCTTCATTTCATCTCGTTTTTTAGATGAATCTCAAAATCTGATCAACTAATAGCTTGAATGGTCTTATTTGAATTGATCTCAAACTTCTTTTGTTCTCTATTCTCTTTATCGACTTTAATGAAGGTTGGATCTGTAAATATAAAATTCAAAGAATCTATTTTATTCAATTCTTTTTTTAAACATTCGTATCAATATATAGAAAAAATAGCAGCTGAAATATTAAGTTTACTTCCTTCTTTGATTGTCTTTTTTAAATCATCTCAAACAATCTTCTGTTTGTTATCAAAAATTTCTGCCATATTTTACATGAATGTAAATAACGGTTTAAATTTATATATTCATACATCAAAATCAAAGAAAAATAAAAAAAAGCTACCCTTTCGGACAGCTTTTCTTTGTATTTAATCCAAATAATTACTCTTCAACCACTCCAACCTTTTCACACATAGATATCATGTAACATCACAGCAAATTTTCCTTCCACTTAATGACCAATATGGTCTCCTATCTATCAAAATCTTGAGATAATCTGATTTTGTTCAGTCTTTTTTAGTAGTTTTATCCAATAACTCTTTGATTTCTTTTCATGTAAAAATTAGTGAAAATCTGACTATATCGGGAGCACTTTCGTGAGTAGAAAATAGGCAATATAATTTATCGTCGTCGAACTTCGTATTTTTGATTTTATGAAAAATTTCGTGAGTATATTTATCAGATTTTATATCGTGTAATTTGGAATATCTAATGCAGATGCAGGTATATTTATCTGATCATTTTTTGCGCAAGAAAAAACATTTTCACTTATAATATCCATCGTAATCAATTCATAATTTATCAAGTGAACATTCTAATGCCAATTCTGCTGAATTATTTATCAACGCCATGATGATAAAGAATTACAGGTTAAATATTGGTATTATTTTTGTTTTTTCTATGAATTATAAAATTGTATTACATTTATCATATAATATTTTTACAAAAAAGCAAGACAAATTTGATTTATCTTTTAGATTCGATTACTCTAATTATCAAGCTTGAAAAACTGCGACAAATCTATTTCATCTCGAGAATAAACTCTATGTAATAATTCACTATCTTTTTCTCATTTATTCCATGGTTTATCTAATAAAAATCATGGCATTCAAACTCAGTTCATATCATGAATATTTGAAACACTATCATCTATCAAAACTTGAATTCATTTATCTTTACATAGTTGAGACTTAGGAATTTCGTTTTCTGTATATATATTCATAAACAAATAATCTGAAAATATTCATGGGAAATGGGTTTCCACCCATTTCCTAGTTTGAGGTTCATGAGGTTTTTTTCTTGCAGTCACCACAAATAATGTATGTCAGGCTTGTTTTCGTTCATATAACTTTTCATATGCTCACGAAACTGGTTGAGTTTGAAAATATTCTGGTGATTCAAAAAAAGAATAAAATGTTTGGATTGCTTCTTCTTTACTTAATCAAAGTTTTTCTACTTCATATATCTCATATGAAGTAATATCAGATTTTTTGATTCATTTTTCTTTGAGTGGTGAACGTTTTAGTAGTTCATTTATTGTTTCAGAAAGAACTTCATCACAATCTACTCATATACAAAGTGGCATATTTTGTCTCAAGAATTAAATCATAAATATAATACTGATTAGATTTCAATAAGCAATAAATAACGGTATATATTCCCTCTCCTAATAGGAGAGGGGTTGGGGTGAGGTTTAAAGAAAAAGAGCCAATCTATAAGACTGACTCCTTCCTAACATCTGAACAATAAGTCCAAATGATAAGCTAGGAAGAAATGTCTTTACTTTAATTCCGTGGATTATCAATGCCCACGAAGAAGAGAAAAACTAAACAAAGATTAGATTGTCAGCTTTCCTCTATTTCGTGAACACTGACGAAAAAGTAAAATAAATCACTTTTTCCAATATATCCCCAAATACTTTTGACAAGCAAATGTTCGAAAAGTAAGTTTTCAATACTTTTGGTGTTGAATGATGCTTACAGATCTGCCCAGAATATTCCAGAATGGAAAGATTTCTGAAAGATATATTGTCGACCCTAGAAATCAATCATGAGAATAATTTGTATCATGATATTCTTTACCTATCGTAAGATAAGCAAGTGATGACGTCTAAACAAAGTTGCTTAGAGCCAATTTCTAAAGTACACTACATTCATATATTCTATCAATTGAGTAATGTAAGGGATTAACCAAACAGAAACATTCAAAGAAGGAAAACTAATTAAACTATACGAGATAGGATAAAAAGCATCCAAACAATGAAGTAAAAGAAAGAATTGCTTCAATCTTTTCATCAACTGATGAACTGTTCCAATCAAATAATAAAAATAAATTTATTAAATACCCTGTGTTTCTTAGACAGATTGGAGAATTTTCGGATTTTCAAAGGGATTAACCAAAGAAAAAGAGAAAAAAATCTGAATGAAATCAAGTGCAATATAAAGAAATATTGCTATTTCGATATACCAATTGAAACAAATGAATGCTCCAAGGAATGATAAAGACCACTTCCTATATCCTTACGTAATGAAGGCTATAGAGATAGTTCACAGCATAAGGATATAGGAATCTTGCCATCTTTGCAAGGAAAAGGAAAGGAAGCAAATAATAAACAATGTATGAATACATTATCACCTTGAATAAGGCAATCCTTATTTCCTAAGGCAATAACGGAATAAATAACTCTGCTCTAAATAAAATTTAAAGTGACCTTTAAATATTCTCAAGATATCTCTCTGCACATTTCCATGTGGAGATTTGTAAGAAGAGATGTTCTTACGATTTGATTCGTGAGTAAATTCTCAAATACTGGTCAAATTTGCTGTTCAAGCTTATTTGAAAGATTATCTTGTTGATCCTTTCTATCAAATGAAATATTTTATTATTCCACTATTCTTTACGTTCAAAATGGAGAATAACGTGTAATTAGCATATTATCGAGAACATTCCAAAGCAAGTGATGATATATTATGAATAGTGAAATAAACCAATAAGGCGTAAGACACTCAAAACATAATTACCAATAGATAAGAATCAGATTTACTTTTGAGGAGAATAGACTCCAAAGAAGTAAACTCCATACATCGTATTAAATATCTACTTCCTACATACTGATGTAATAATGGGATTCATTATATAAATAATGCACTACTACACCAGGATGTAGGAAGCTCATCCTTCATTGACAGTATTATTATAATCATAAAAAAATATTTGTCAAATTTTCGAGGACTTTTTTTATTATAAATTTTTAATATGGATAACTTATATTTTTAAAATTTTGGTGTAAATATTTTTAAAATATTTTTATAATCCAAAAAAATATTACAATTTGATATAAAAAACTCTAATATATAATTATTCTCTATAGAAATCCTTCATATTAATTGTAGTTTTTATTGGAACCTTAAAATCCATGATAGAACTACCTGGTATATTATCTCCCATAAGTTCTGGCAAATATACTCCGTTTACTATTAACATTTTCATATATGGATTGACTTGACGGTCTTGATCTGCCCAATACAATTCTGGATCTCATGATGGAGATATTTCCATAGTCCAAGTATAAAGATTTGTTTTTCAATATGTTAAATCAGCCCAACAATCATCCGCATTTTTTGGTAAATGATAACTATCATATGCTCATCATATAGAATCTCCCTTTCAAACAAATCACATGGATGTATCACAAGTCCACGTATCTATCTTTCAATCATAAAGTCATTCATTATCTGTTGCATCAAAATTGTGTTTTTGTCATGCATCAAATCATCTAAGTCTAAGTATCTGCACTCTATATTGAGCATATTCATGATCTTCTCTAATTTTTGTTCTACGGAAGAAAAGACGACTCTTTCAATCATGAGAAATTAAGTACAATTCCTGAACATTCTCATTATCACGAATTGCTTTAATATCCTTATTTCCCATAATTTTTCATAATTCTTCATCATCATTAACAAATCTAATATCTTTTACATCTGTGAATAATGACCTATACTGTCAGAAAGATTGTTCAACTCAAAATTCTCAGCATAAATTCACAGGTAGTGCGCGAGGACGTCATAAAATATTTCACTGAGAAGGCGCTGATGAAGAAACATTCGATGAACAAGTATAAACATCGTGGTAATCTGAATCTATTTTACTTGATACTCCCGTAATCCTTTGTGTTGTATTCTTGTTTCAGTATGATGTAAATTCTGTACAATGTCATTCAGTTCAAATATTCCATTTAAAATTTGCTCATGTAAGTAATTTTCAACCTTCTTCTACACATCATACCATTTGACGATTAAAATATTCTTCATAGTCTATTGTATAATCTTTCATCAATATATTGAGTCTTTCAAAAAATTCGTATCATTGTTGTATTGCTGTTTGTCTTGCAATTATTTCTTTATTAGATTTTATCAAAAAACTGTAAACTAATATCATGATAGGCATAATAAAACCTAGAATTACAGTTACCAGCAATAGCTCTAGTAACGTGAAAGAATAGATTTTGCTTGATTTTTGTTTCATATGATGATGAAAAAATAAACTCAATATATAATAAATAATGTTTTTATATTTAGTTGCAAGAAATTTTATTGCATTCTGAAATATTAATCTTATATTCAGATTTAGTTTTTATTTATATTTTGCAAAAAATGGCATTAATTCCAAGTGTTATCGAAAAATCAAAAAGCTGAGAAAGAGTTTATGATATTTATTCTAGATTATTGGAAGATAGAATTATCTTTATTGGAGAGCCTGTAACTGATCATTTGGTAAACTCAGTTATAGCTCAGATATTATTTTTAGAGAAACAAAATCCTGACAAAGATATCACGATGTATATCAATACTCCAGGTGGAGAAGTTTACAGCGGACTCGCTCTATACGATACAATGCAATATGTAAAATGCGACATTTCTACAGTTTGTGTAGGATTGGCTGCATCTATGGGTTCAATTCTTTTGGCTGGAGGAACTAAATGAAAAAGATTTTCACTTCCACATAGTAAAGTAATGATTCATCAGCCTTTGATTTCATGAGGTGGAATCAGTGGTCAAGCTACTGATATCAAGATTGAAGCAGAAGAAATGATGAAAGTAAAAGAAATTCTGACTGGAATTATGGCAGAAAGGACTGGTAAAAAATATGAAGAGTGTCTTGCAGACATGGAAAGAAATAATTGGATGACTGCAGAAGAAGCAAAAAGCTATGGTATAATTGATAAGATTATTAAGTAAGATTTTGTAAATTAAAAAAACAGTCTTCATTTTTATAGGGCTGTTTTTTGTATTAAAAAATTCCCTCTCCTATCAGGAGAGGGAGATTTTATAAACAATTATTTAGCGCTTCTTTTTAGCATTATCATTACATAACCACGTAATTCTTTCATCTTATAGTCATCATTTGTG
>Ga0247611_10010307_pt1 | contig 11010 bp, 6 predicted proteins | sample 177DNAGHGhighgp2_FD_192422 | JGI IMG/M metagenome (GOLD analysis project Ga0247611, IMG submission 192422) | Sheep rumen microbial communities from Palmerston North, Manawatu-Wanganui, New Zealand - 1770 DNA GHGhigh gp2 | ecosystem: Host-associated > Mammals > Digestive system > Stomach > Rumen ... | reverse complement strand
TATGAGGGCATTAACCAGGCTGATTATTACCTGGCCAGCGTTGCCGACAGCATCTATCTGAATCCCGTGGGCATGGTTGACATCCACGGTATGGCATCGGTGACGCCTTACATGAAAAAGTTGCTCGACAAGGTGGGTGTAGAAATGCAGGTCATCAGGGTGGGCACTTTCAAGAGTGCTGTTGAGCCTTACATGCTTGAAGACATCAGCGAGGCCAACAAGCTGCAACAGCAGCACTACATGGGTGCCATCTGGAGTGCCATGCGTGACAGCATTGCCCATGACCGCAAGATGAACAGTGCTGCGCTGAATGCTCTGGCCGATAGCGTGGTGATGACCTTTGATGCCGAGCGGCTTGTGAAAGAGAAACTTGTTGACAAGCTGCTGTATCAGGAGGATATGTATGACGTCCTGTGTCAACGCACTGGCAAGGACAAACCCGAGGATCTGAATTTCGTCACTTGCGGTGACATCGCCGATGATCTGGAGAAGATGGCTACTGGTGATCACATTGCAGTGGTCTATGCCGTCGGTGAGATTGATGGTAGCTCGAGTCTGGGCTCCAGCAACGAGGGAATCGACAGCGAACAGTTGAGCAGCACGATCTATGACCTCAAGGACGATGATAACGTCAAGGGCATGGTGCTCAGGGTGAATTCTCCCGGCGGCAGCGCCTTTGGCAGCGAGCAGATTTGGAAAGCTGTGATGGACTTTAAGGCTGCGGGCAAGCCAGTGGCTGTGTCGATGGGCGACTATGCCGCATCAGGCGGTTACTATATCTCGTGCTGCGCCGATCGCATCTTTGCCGAGCGCACGACCATCACGGGGTCGATTGGCATCTTTGGAATGATTCCGTCGTTAAACGAACTTATCGAGAACAAGCTGGGCGTACACATGGCATCGGTCAAGACCAACGAGAACGCTGACATGGGTGCGATGGGCTCCAAGCTCACCCCGTCACAGCTCGCTGCATTGCAGAATATGGTTAACCAGGGCTATGAGCTCTTCACCAAGCGCTGTGCCGACGGTCGCCATGTGACGCAGGATTCCATCAAGCACATTGCCGAGGGGCGCGTGTGGGATGCCGTTACGGCCAAGCAGATCGGGCTGGTTGACGAGTTTGGCGGCATCGCCCAGGCCGTGGCATGGGTTGCCAAGAAAGCCAAACTGGGTGACGACTGCAAGACCCAGAACTATCCAGAACTGGAGGATCCATTCACCTCATTCCTTGACAAGTATATGGTGACGCGCTACGAGTCGCGTCTGCAAGGCGAGATGGGTCTGCTCTATGACTGGCACAAGCAGTTGCAGGCTATCCTGGGCCGCGACCGCATCCTGTGCCTCATGCCTGTTGAGGAAATACGTTTTTAATTCAATTAAAGCCAATAACTTAAAGCTCATTGCTGACAGCTAGAAAATGAGTATTGATCTGTCCAAGATATTAAACAAGGATCAGCGCAAGTCAATCATGAATGCACTGCTCACGCCATTCTCATGGGGATATGGCGCCGGCGTGTGGTTGCGTAATGCGGCTTTCAACATCGGGCTGTTGCCGCAAGAGGAGTTTGACGTGCCTGTCGTCTCGGTGGGAAACATCACTGTGGGCGGCACGGGCAAGACGCCTCACGTGGAGTATATCATCGAGTCGTTTTACCGCCGCTTCAATGTGGCTGTGCTCAGCCGTGGCTACAAGCGCAAGACCAGAGGATTCATCCTGGCCAGTGACAACATGACGCCACGTGACATCGGCGACGAACCCTATCAGGTCTATCGCAAGTATGGCAACCTGATCACGCTTGCCGTGTGCGAGAATCGCCGCAAGGGCATCCGCGAACTGCTGCGCATCAATCCTGACATAAACCTGATACTGCTGGACGATGGTTTCCAGCATCGATATGTCAAGCCCAAGGTGAACATCGTGCTGGTGGACTTCAACCGTCCACCATACGAGGACAATCTCCTGCCCCTGGGCTCATTGCGCGAGCCGGCCGAGCGCCTGTTGCGCTGCGACATGGTGGTGGTGACCAAGTGCCCCACCGACTTGACCGCGATGGACATCAGGATGATGAAGAAGAATCTGGATCTGTTCCCCTCACAGCAACTCTACTTCAGCAACATTCGCTATGCCGACCCTGTACCCGTATTCCCCGTCCAGTCTCCCCAGCTCTCGTCGTTGCAGTGGCTGCGTGAGGATGATGCCATCCTGTGCCTGACGGGCATCGCGACCCCCAAGCCGCTAGTGCGTTACCTGCGCCAGTACAACAGGGCCCTCAAGGTGATGCACTACGATGACCATCATTTCTTCACGCGGCGTGATTTCACCGACATCTTCAAGGTGTACAACAGCCTGGAAGGCAGGCGCAAATTCATCATTACTACCGAGAAGGATGCCGTGCGCATCATGAATAATCCATATTATCCTCCCACGATGCGGTCCTGCATCTTTTACATCCCCATGAGGGTGGGCTTCCTCGAGATGGAGGGGCCTAGCTTTATCGAGGACCTGGAACGCAATATCCTGGGACTGGAAAACTGATTCTTATCAGTGGGCAAGCCATCAGCTTGCTAAACATTAATTTAAAAGAAATAAAAACTGCTTTATGGCACAAAAAAATGACTTGCTGGAGAAAATTCAAGAAACCAGCGAATTCATCAAGAAGCGTGTGAACAATCGACTTCCCCAGACGGCTATTATCCTGGGCAGCGGACTGGGTGCTCTGGTTAACCACATCGACGTTGAGGTGGAAATCCCCTATGCCGAGGTGCCCAATTTTCCCGTATCCACTGTCGCGGGGCACAAGGGGTGTCTGATCTTTGGCACGCTGGCTGGCAAGTATATCATGGCGATGCAGGGACGCTTCCACTACTACGAGGGCTACTCGATGCAGGAGGTGACCTTTCCCGTCAGGGTGATGAAAGCCATCGGCATCAAGACGCTCTTTGTCTCTAATGCGGCTGGTGGCATGAATCCCGATTTCAAGGTGGGTGACTTGATGGTCATTACCGACCACATCAATGTCTTTCCCGAGCATCCCTTGCACGGCAAGAACATCGATGAACTGGGACCTCGTTTCCCTGCCATGGTCGATGCCTATAGCCCGCGCCTGGTCAAGATGGCAACAGATATTGCCCGGGAGAAGGGCGTGCGCCTGATGCAGGGCGTGTATGTCGGCACCCAGGGACCCACGTTTGAGACACCTGCCGAGTACCGCTACTTTTGGCGCATTGGCGGCGATGCCGTGGGCATGAGCACCGTCCCCGAGGTGATCGTAGCACGCCACGGTGACATCGAGGTGTTTGGCATCTCAATTATCACCGACCTGGGTGTAGAGGGGGCTGTCGAGAAAGCCTCCCACGAGGAGGTGCAGAAGGCGGCAGCCGCTGCCCAGCCCATCATGGCGATGCTCGTCCAGGAAATGATTACCCGCCTTTGAAGTTAGGGGGGGATAAGAGTACTTACAGCTTAAACTAGAAAAAACACTTTCTCATGAAAGAAACCGAGATTTCGACTCTGGGAGAATTTGGGCTCATTGAGCACTTGACCCGTTCTTTCCCAGTGCGTAACGATTCTACCCGTCGTGGCGTGGGTGACGATTGTGCCGTAATCAACTACGGCAACGACCGCGAGACCCTGGTAACCACCGACCTCTTGCTCGAGGGCATCCACTTTGACTTGACCTATGTGCCTCTCATGCACCTGGGCTACAAGGCCATCGTGGTCAACCTGAGTGATGTCTATGCCATGAACGGAACGCCACGGCAGGTTACGGTGTCATTAGGCATCAGCAAGCGTTTCACCCTGGAGCACATCGAGCAGCTCTACGAGGGCATGCGCATCGCCTGTGACCACTACGGCGTGGATCTGGTGGGCGGTGATACCAGCGCATCGGTGACGGGGCTCATCATCAGCGTTACCTGTCTGGGTGAGGCGTCGAGGGATGATATCGTTTATCGCTCGGGAGCTCGTGATACCGACCTCATCTGCGTCAGCGGCAACCTGGGCGCGGCCTATATGGGACTGCAACTGCTTGAGCGTGAGCGCCAGGTGAGTGCTCAAGTGAAGGACAAGGACTTTCAACCCGACTTCTCGGGCAAGGAATACATCATCGAGCGGCAGCTCAAGCCCGAGGCTCGACGTGACGTCATCGAGGAGCTTCATTCGCTGGGCATCCGCCCCACAGCCATGATGGACGTGAGTGACGGCCTGTCGAGCGAGCTGCTGCACATCTGCAAGAACTCGGGAGTGGGGTGTCGTGTCTATGAGGACCGCATCCCCATCGACTACCAGACTGCATTGATGGCCGAGGAACTCAATATGAACCTGGTCACCGCAGCCATGAACGGCGGCGAGGACTATGAGTTGCTGTTTACCGTTCCCCTGGCCGATCACGACAAGGTGGCCCGCATGAAGACCGCCCGCCTCATCGGCCGTATCACCAAGGCCGATTTGGGGGCCTGTATGGTGACTCGCGATAACCAGGAAATGGAAATCCGTGCCCAGGGGTGGAACGCCTTTGACAAGTGATCATGTCGCGAGGGCAAGCTCGTGCGTTGTAGCGATGTCATGGCTCGTTGACGCTGCTATTGCTCGGTCATGTATGCTCCCTGCCTGCTCAAGTCGTGGACTTTCACACCCATCGAGTCACACTGCGCAACAAGTAGCCTGGCTTCATCGGCCTCGAGCGAACCGCTGATAATCAGCTGCTTGAATTGGTAATGCTCGGCAATCTGATGGATGCTGCCGCGATAACGCTTCGTCAACAAGATGTCATCAACAGCCCCGCCACGAGTGTTGGCGGGGTACTTTTTCCCTTTCAACCTGTCAATGGCCAGCATGTGCCGTCCCATGAGCCAGGCATGCGGCGGCTGGAACACGGCATCGCCCATCCTGCATGTCGTGTCACTGGCAATCAGCGTCAGCCGGGTAATGTTGCGGCGAGCCAGGAACTTTGCGTGCCGGCGGGAGAAATCGGCTAGGTCTGCCTCCTCGACGTCGGGTATCCACACACACGCCTTCCCCCAATCATAACATAGCACAGGTGTTGAAGTGAAATCGTTGAAGATGACCGTTCCGCGATGCGGTGCGTGCCAGTCCAGCCATGCCGAGTGAGCGAGTGCTACAGCCAGCGTGCCGCCAGCAAGCAGCAGGAAAAGAGGCTTGTGACGATAGAACCACAGTATCAACAGCCCCATGATGATGAAATAGAATATCACGCCCATGGCACTCACATACACTCCATCGACATGTGACAGCGGTGTGGCTTCGATGAGGCGGGCCACGGTGTGGATATAGCGATAGCAGGCATCAACGCTCCAGTCGAGCACCGTCCACTGCATCCCTGCGGCTGTGACCAGCAGGAATAATGCCGCTAGCACCATGAAGATGGGTAAAATGGGCAGCACGAGCAAGTTTCCGGCTATCGACATCAACGAGACGGTGTGAAAATAATGAGCACTGAGCGCAAGGGTAGAGAGTGTCGCAATCAGCGATGTGGTGGCCATTGCAATGAAATAATTGAGCACACGGTTGCCGCTTTGTAGCCACTCGGGAACACGTGCCAACAGCAGCAACGATCCGACGGTGATAAAACTCAACTGGAAGCCGACACTGTATAGGGCCGATGGTGAGAAAACCAAGATAATCAAAGCGGCTGTCGCAAGGGCGTTGAGCGACGTTGAGCGTCGATAAAAGATCAATGAGGCGAAGACAAACCCTGTCATCACCGTTGCGCGCACCACACTGGGCGATAACCCGGTGAACACGGCAAACAGGATCATGAACCCCAATGTGATGGCTAAACGCAACTTCTTGAGGCGCAGATAATCGAGTGGGAACAGCAGCCAGTAGATGAGCAGGGTGATGATGCCAACGTGAAGCCCGCTCAGTGCCAGCACATGAGCGATACCGGCTGCCGAAAATCTTTCTCGTGTGACCTTGTCGATCAATTGGTTTTCACCCAATAGCAGTGCCAGCACAAAGCCCTTGCTGCCTGGCCTCAGCTCGGTATCAAACACAAGGCTTGCCCAACTGCGGCGCACGTTGGCCATGCGGGTCACCAGGGTGGGGGAGAATCCTGTTTTCTTGACCTGTGCGACAGGCAGGTGTTGCTCATAGCGGATGCCCTCGTTGTGTAGCATGAGCCTAGCATAATCGGTTTCGTCGGGATTGCCGGCCGTTGTCACTTCCCTGAGGGCCGCAGGCCACGTCACGACGTCGCCTGCCATGGCGGTGTAGTCACAGCCGCGGGTCGTCACCAGCACCCGGCATGGAGGCAGGTCACGATCCAGCACGTCGATGGTCATGCGCATCGAGAAGTCAGTATATTCCAGATGGTGGATTCTTCCGGTCAATGTTCTGCCGCTCGCTTGTGCAGCGCTCAGGTGGGCAGGGCTGTGCGCGATAGCTGCGAGCCACCCCAGGGAGAAGGCGACAGTGGACAGTGGAATGATGTAATAGGGGCGGTATTGCAGTCGCCGGGTTGGGGATTTGCGCCCATTCAGGCTGAGCCATGCACATGAGGCAATAGCCATGATAATCAATGCGATGGGTGCCCAAGTGCAATGCCACAACTGCTGCATGAGGATTCCTGCCACTAGAGGCAAGAGGATTCTCAAGACCGGGACACGGGCCATCAATGACTGCGACATGAACCTGGCGCTCTAATTTTTTCTACTCCGTCCAGATCTGATAGGAGTCAAATGCCTGCAACAGTAGCATCTCCAGTCCGTTCTTGGTCATGGCTCCCTGGCTGGCGGCCTGTTTCAGGAACAAGGTCTCCTCGGGGTTGTAGATCAGGTCATAGCACACATGCTGCGGGGTGAGAAAACGGCACGGGAACGGCGGGCACTGGTCCACGTCGGGATACTTGCCCACAGGTGTGGCGTTGACGATGAGCTTGTGATTGGCGACCATGGCGCGAGTGATTTCCTCATAGACCAGCGTGTGCTCGCTCTTGCGGCGCGACACCAGTTGCACATCGATGCCGCGGCTGATGAGGGCTGCTTTCACCGCAGCTGCTGCACCGCCGGTGCCCAGCACCATGGCTCGAGAGCCTGGCGCGACGGGCAGCGAATCTACCGTCTGTCCAAAGCCCACCACATCGCTGTTGTGCCCACGCAGCTCGATGACGTCCCCCGTGCGTGGATTGCGGATGCACTTGATGACGTTGACGGCGCCTATCTGGCGGGCGTCATCGTCCATGCTGTCAAGATAGGGTATCACAGCTTCCTTGTAGGGGGCGGTGACGTTCAAGCCTTGCAAGTTGGGATAAGACGCGATGAGTTGAGGCAACAATTCCAGGGTCTCGATCTCAAAGTTGATATATTGCGCGTCGATACCCTCGGCCTCAAACTTGTTGTTGAAATACATGCGTGAGAACGAGTGGGCCAGCGGATAGCCAATCAGGCCATAGAGGTGCTTGCAGGACAGTGGAGATTTCATAATCGTGATAAATTTGTGATTGAATTGCAAAATTACGAAAAAAAATGAGCAATTGGGCGAAATGTGGCGTAAAAAAGACGGAAAAGGCAACGTTTTCAAGAACAAATGAGTAAATTTGCAGGTTGAAAAGCCAAAACATACAAATCAGTATAACTTAAAACTATTAACTAAATGAAATTATTCAAATTAACAGCTGTCTCGGTCGCTGCCTTGGCACTGTTGAGTTCCTCGACTTGTTCCAAGCAGGAAACAGCAGCTCCTGGCCAGACGGCCTCGACCGAGAAAACTTCCTCGACGATGGAAAAACAAGCATTCACCCCCGAATTCCTTAACCAGTTGGGGCGCGTGGGCGGCGTGCAGGTGTCACCCGACGGCAAGAAGGTGCTCTATGGCGTGACCTACTATGACATCAAGACCAACAAGGGCAACTGCGACTTGTGGGTGATGGATGCCGATGGCAAGAACGCCCGCCAGATCACAAACACGCCCAACAGCGAGAGCAACGCCGTGTGGATCGACGGTGGCAAGAAAATCGCCTTCATCTACCGTGAGGAGGGCGAGGGAACGACACCCCAGTTGTGGACGATGAACGCCGACGGCGGTGGCCGCAACTGCGTGAGCGACATCCAGGACGGCATCGAGGGATTCATCTTCTCTCCCGACGAGAAGCGTGTCGTGATGATCAGCCAGGTCAAGTATGGCACGACGGTCCAGGACGTGTACCCCGACCTGGAGAACACGACCGGCAAACTCTATGATGACATGATGTACAAGCACTGGGACGAGTGGGTGACCACCGTGCCTCACCCCCTGGTGGCCGACTATGACGGCAGCAAGGCCGGCAATGTCAAGGATGTGCTCGAGGGCGAGCCCTATGAGTCGCCCATGAAGCCCTGGGGCGGCATCGAGTCGCTGGCATGGACGCCCGACAGCAAGTCGCTGGTGTACGTCTGCCGCAAGAAGACCGGCAAGGACTATGCTTTCTCGACCAACAGCGACCTGTATCGCTACAACCTCGAGACCGGCAAGACCGAGAACCTCACCCAGGGCATGATGGGCTATGACACTTATCCCATCATCAACAGCAAGGGCGAGATGGCATGGCTCTCGATGGAGCATGACGGATATGAGGCCGACAAGAACCGCATCTTCTTCATGGATGCCGCCGGCAACAAGCGTGACCTGACCGCCAACTGGGACTACAGCGTTGACGCCATCGCCTGGTCGCCCGACGAGAAGGCCATCTACTTCATCTGCCCCTTCCAGGGCGTGCAGCCCATCTTCCGCATGGATGTCGCTACCCAGCGCGTGGACACCATCGCCATGGGCGTGTGTGACTATGACGGCCTGGCATTCGCCGCCGACGGCAGCGTGATCACCTGCCAGCACAGCTACCAGACCCCCAACGAGGTCTATAGCGTGCAGGCTGGCAAGCAGCCCGTCCAGCTCACCCATGTCAACGACGAGGCGCTGGCCAAGGTTGACCCCATCGGCATCGAGAAGCGCATGGTGCCCACCACCGACGGCAAGCTCATGACCACATGGGTGTGCTTCCCGCCCAACTTTGACCCCAGCAAGAAGTATCCCGCCATCCTCTTCTGCGAGGGTGGACCGCAGTCGCCGGTGAGCCAGTTCTGGAGCTATCGCTGGAACATGCGCATCATGGCCAGCAACGGCTACATCGTGATCCTGCCCAACCGCCGCGGCCTGCCGGGATTCGGCACCGAGTGGAATGCCCAGATCAGCGGCGACTATGGCGGCCAGAACATGCGTGACTACCTCGCGGCCGTCGACTACATGAAGCAGGAGCCCTACATCGATGGTGACCACATCGGTGCCGTGGGGGCCAGCTACGGCGGCTACTCGGTCTACTTCCTGGCCGGTAACCACAACAAGCGCTTTGCCTGCTTCCTGGCCCATGCGGGCATCTTCAACCTCGAGGCCCAGTACCTGGAGACCGAGGAGATGTGGTTTGTGCAATGGGATCTGGGCGGCCCCTACTGGGACAAGAACAACGCCGTGGCACAGCGGTCTTACACCCAGGCCAACCCCAAGAACTACGTCCAGAACTGGGACACCCCCATCATGTGCACCGCCGGCGAGCTCGACTACCGCATCGTCTACACCCAGGCTTGCCAGGCATTCAACGCTGCTAAGATCAAGGGCCTGCCCGCACGCCTGCTGCTCTTCCCCGACGAGAACCACTGGATTCTGAAGCCCCAGAACAGCATCCTGTGGCAGCGTGAGTTCTTCCGCTGGCTCGACACCTGGCTCAAGCCGGGCAGCGAGGCAGCGCAGGAGTACAAGGCCCAGCAGGACAGCATCAACGCTGCTCGGGCTGCCACCACGCTCATCGCTCCCGCCGAGCAGAAGAAAGACTGATCACCACCACTTCCCCTTTATTGACCAACGACGAGACGAGGGAGGCCGCAACCGCGGGCTTCCCTCGTCTTGTTCAATCAGGTAACTGCCCAACGTATCGGCTCGACACAACAACCTGAGTTCTTCTTCTTAAAAAAAACAACTGACTGGTCTGAATGTTCTGATGGCATCCGTGCTCTTCCTTTTTTTTTCAACAAAAAAAATGAGGACAACCATCAACGATCATGAATGAATTGCTGCCTCAACATGATGGGTGTTGTTTTTCTTAGGGTGTTGATAATTAAAACCTTAGCGGCATGGCGCCTTGGTGTGAAGTCTTGTGGCGGGCCAGGACGCTGAACAGTTAGCTCAACTTGCCGTTTATACCGCCCGGCAATCAACCATGACAGTGCGTCGAGGATGAACCCCTGCGAACACGCGCATTTTCTACGGCAAAAAAGGGGAAAATACCACATTTTTTCACTAAATTTGCCTCCATCAATCAGTTCAATTTATCCATTTTTTTAACCAAGTATAGATTATGGGAAAGAAAACCATGTTTTTACTGGTGATGGCACTGGCCATGATGTTGCCATCGCGCATGGATGCTCATGACCAGACTACAAGTCTTGTGGATGTGACTACTAGAACAGGTAGCCCCGCCCACAACGGTTTAAAGCCCATCGAGGGTAAGTCCTCCACAATGATTCAATCTGTCATTCCCCAGCCAGGGGATAGAGAATCCCAGACGCTACCTGAGGGCAAGAATCGAGATGCCGTCATGAAAGCCAAGGGGCAGAAATCAACTGCTCAAGCCAAGGCTAAAGACAAAAGGGTAACCTCACTACGGCAAGTGGGGCACAATCCCAAACCCCGGCCCGGCAAGGGTGGCAATCGGGTTGTGCGTCGGTCAGGCGAGGTCTTAGATGCCGATGGCATCATCATCAAGCCCGCCGATGGCGTCCGCAAGGTCTATAACCGTGCTGGGAAGTCATTGGTTTATGACCCTGATGGCGACTCGTGGATCGAAGTCGAGCAGACGGGTCAAGTCGACATCGTGACCTGTGACGATGGAACGGTTTATATCAAGGATATCATATCCAATTATCGCACTGGTGCATGGTTTAGGGGCTCAATCAATGGCAATAAGATTGCTATTCCAGTTGGGGGGCTCGTTAACTATGATGGCTCTTATGGTGTTCCTTTTT
>Ga0247611_10010306_pt1 | contig 11010 bp, 6 predicted proteins | sample 177DNAGHGhighgp2_FD_192422 | JGI IMG/M metagenome (GOLD analysis project Ga0247611, IMG submission 192422) | Sheep rumen microbial communities from Palmerston North, Manawatu-Wanganui, New Zealand - 1770 DNA GHGhigh gp2 | ecosystem: Host-associated > Mammals > Digestive system > Stomach > Rumen ... | reverse complement strand
GCACGCCAGCACACAATGCGACCTGCGCTCGCCCGAGAAGGCCCGTTTTCTCGAGGCCATGGGTTTCTCGCAGCTGGTGATGGCCCGAGAGCTCACCCTGGAGGAAATTGCCGCCATCCGCAAGGTGACCACTGTCCCGCTCGAGGCCTTTGTCCACGGAGCCCTGTGCGTGAGCTACAGTGGACGCTGTGCCATCAGCCAGGTGCTGAAGGGCCGCAGCGCTAACCGCGGCGAGTGCGCCCAACTGTGCCGTCTGCCCTATGATCTGGTGGACAGCCGGGGTCGCGTCCTGCTGGAGGGCAAGCACTTGCTGTCGCTGCGTGACATGGCCCGCCACGACCGTCTAGAGCAGATGATGGCTGCCGGCGTCTCCTCGTTCAAGATCGAGGGCAGGTTAAAGGACATAGGTTATGTCAAGAATGTAGTGGCCTATTACCGTCAAGCCATTGACCAGGTCATTGAGCGCCACCCTGACCTGTACCATCGCTCGTCGAGCGGCAAGGAGAAGCTGACCTTTGAGCCCGTACTTGAAAAAAGCTTCAATCGTGGATTCACCCATTATTTTTTGGATAGCCGTCACCCCCAGGACGGCGAGAGCATGGCATCGATCGAGACGCCCAAATCCCAGGGAGAGTACCTGGGACGTTGCGCAAGCTGTAACGGCAATATCCTGACCATCGACACACCATCGACACTGGCCAATGGAGACGGGCTGAGTTTTACCGATAGCCATGGGCAGTTCACGGGAGCGAGAGTGAACCGTGTGGTGGGCAACGGCACGGTGGTGCTGCGTGAGCGTGCCGACGTGACATGGGGCACTCCCATCTACCGAACCGCCGACAAGGCATTCAACGACCTGCTGGCCAAGCCATCCTCCACACGCACCATAGGCGTGGATGCCATCTTGCGCTTCACTGGCGACCAGCTGGTCCTCACCCTGAACGATGAGCGAGGCAACCAGGTGACACATAGCATTGATTGTGAGCTGGAACCGGCCACCAAGCCGCAAGGAGACCGTCAAAAGGCCGAATTGGGGAAATTGGGAGGCACCATTTACCACCTGGAGACGGCACAAGTGCCTGGCGACTTGTTCATACCCGCGTCGCTACTGTCAAGGCTGCGCCGCGAGACCATCGAGCTGCTGGACCGTGCACACTGCATCACCCGCCCGACCAGCAGACGCCGCCCTGAGGTCAAGTCTTATCCTTGCCCCGTCACGATGCTGACGCCAGCCGATAACGTTGCCAATCGTCTTGCCCAACAGCTATACCGTGACCACGGCGTGACCAAGATCATGCCAGCCCTGGAAACCGGAGCCCCTGCCACGGCATCAACCCCGCTGATGCACACGCGCTATTGCCTGCGCCGCCAGATGGGAGCCTGCCTCAAGGGCGAGCATTCCACAGCCTTGCCGCGTGACCTGCTGCTGCGGGCTGGAGACACACTGCTGCAGGTCAACTGCCACTGCAAGACCTGCGAAATGACCCTTACCCTGGTTCAGCGTTAAGGGACGAGTCAGTATTCAGGATAATAATCGGTATCGGTAAGAATCATCTTCTTGTTGAGCGTCTGTTGCGAGCCGTTCATGTAGGTGATGATGACCTTGGTCAACTCCATTGTTGTAGCGTCTCCAGCCACAAAGTAGGAGGAACTGTCCCAAGACCATCGACCCGTCTCGTACTGGGCAACAGGGCCAGTCCCCTTGAAGTGGCCGGTTTTCCTCACGTCGTTCACATCATTGGTGATTTTCCAATAGACGTCAATATACTTGATGGTCTTTTTATTGGTATTCAAGAATGAGAAGTCAAATGTCACCATCGAATAGCTCTCTTCCCAGCTCCAATCGAGGAAGAAGCCGTAGGGTGCTTTCTTGACAACGGCATTAATGAACTGCCGGGCACATTCCCCATTGATCTGCTTGACCTTGTCATCATCGATGAGAGGAGCGGCAGCTATGCTGTCGGCAAAGGCTTCCACATGCAGCTTGTAAGGGTCATGCCGTGTCCAGGAAGCAGGAACCGTCCCGACGTGCAACGCCCTGTGAGGGATGCCCAGGTTGCCCTTGTCATTGTTGAAGAAGAATACCTTATTGTCCTGCATAGCGACCAACAATACCGAATCATTCACCTCACAGCTATTGCCACAGTAGTCACAGGCAAACCGGGTGCTGGGGACAGGCAGCCACGACCAGACATGGCTGGAACGATACTGATTGACCCTGACCCGGTGGATGGAATCCTGACGAGCCCGTTCAATTGCCTCCATGCGCTCGCGCTCAATAGCGGCGATGCGTTCGCGCTCATGGACCTGCTCAATGGAATCGTTGATGAACTGCTCGCGCTCCCTGTTGCGGAGCTCCATTTTCCTTTCCAGAGCCTTATCGACCGTGGCAATCATCTCGTTCAGGAAGTCACCCTCGAGTTGAGGGATGCTCTTGTCCTTCCTGACCTGCCTGTCCATCTCCTCATCGAGCAAGATCACAAAGTTGCCATAGTCAGTCTCAAGATAGAGGAACTTGGACTTTACATCATAGGCATAGCAGGTAGCCGAAGCATCCACGGTAGCTACCGCGACATGGGTGTGCTTGTGATAAATGCCCCTGGCATCGGGCTTGTAGAGTGTCAAGGCCATGCCCGAGCGGCTTTGAGCCACGGTCACGGGGCAGCAACAGATCAGGGTGCATATTATGAACAGTAGAATGTATCGCATGATATCACAATAGTTAAGCCAGGTGCAAAAGTACTACTTTTTTTTGGAATAGAATGGTAATTGTTCATCTAGAAAGAGGCAAGGGGAGGCAGATTCTGATACAGGCCAGCACGAGTGGTGCCACATTTTTTTGCCCCAAAAAGGGCTATCGAATGAAAAAAGCATTACCTTTGCAGTAGATAACTAACCATTTCATGATTGATTAGATGGATAACAATACTAAAAAATTGCTGGAAAACGACACCAACGGGTTGTTGACATACGAATACATCGCCAACAACATGGGCTCGATCGATGATGACATGGCAGCCCTTATTGACAACATGATATTGAAGGATCGCACGGGCCAGTTTGTTGTGAGCACCGCACGTTATCTCAACGCCATCGACCACGAGAAGTATGCCGACAGCATTGACTTGCTGGTCAAAGCCGCGATTGCCAAGGACCGCGACCATGTGTATCTTTCCTATCTGGCCGCCTCGCTGTGGGGAGACGACTTCAAGGAGCATGCCGCCGAGCTGAGTGCCAGGGATGACAACTTCAGGCGCATCTACAAGCGTCTGTATCCCGTGGGAATCTGAGCAGGGCATCACACACACATGTGAGAAAACCGGAAATAAGGACAATAACACAATGAAAAAGAATTTATTTTTATCAATCATCATGGTGGCTTTCACCCTCATGTCCTGCTCGGCCAGCAATGCCGGCAGCGAGGCAGCAGCTACCAGCAAAAGCAAAACCGAGAAGATGACCAAAGTTGAGCTTGAAACCTCGCTGGGCAACATCGTTGTCGAGCTCTACAACGAGACACCACAACACCGCGACAACTTCATCAAGCTGGTGAAGGAAGGCTACTATGACGGCGTGCTGTTCCACCGTGTCATCAAGGACTTCATGATCCAGACCGGCGACGGCAACTCCAAGGCCGCAGGTCCCGAGACCACGCTGGGTGACGGCGACCCGGGCTACACGATCGAGGCCGAGATAGTGTACCCCAAGTATTTCCACAAGCGCGGTGCCCTTGCAGCCGCTCGCACCGGCGACCAGGTGAATCCCGAGCGCCGCAGCAGCGGCAGCCAGTTCTATATCGTCACTGGTAAGATTTACAGCATCGAGGAGTTGCAGACGATGACCAAGCGCCTTGCTGACAGCAAGAAGCAGGACATCTTCCGCCGCCTGGTGATGGAGAACCAGAGCCGCATCAAGGAAATGCAAGAGAGCCAGGACATGGCAGGGCTTGACCAGCTGCAAAAGGATCTCATCGCCCAGACCGAAGCCGAGGCCGCAAAGACGCCTTTCACGATGACCGACGAGCAGATAGACGCCTATACCAGCGTTGGTGGCACACCGCACCTTGACGGCCAGTACACAGTGTTTGGTGAGGTGGTATCGGGTATGGACGTGGTTGACAAGATCCAGAACACGACCACGGGTCGCCTGGACCGTCCCACTGTCGACATCAAGATTGTCAAGGCACGCATCCTGAAATAACCATCCCCTCCTCTCTTGAGAGAGAAAATCATCACAGAGCCTGAAAGCGCTAGATCGTCTTCCAGGCTCTGTTTTTTGTGTGCTAAAAGTCATAAAAAGGAGAGAAAAATGAAAAAAAAAGGGTAAATGGCTTTGTGTGTGAGAAAAAATGCGTAAATTTGGGGGTTTAGAATCTAACTGCGAGTGCCTGATGACACTCGAATAAAACAAGAATAATATGATGGAACCGCGTACAGAATCTGAATCGATGAACAATCTCGAGAAGGATCAAATCCTGAACACTGAGCCCCAGAACGAGGCCCAGGAAGTTGTGAATGAAGAAGTTAAAGTTGAGGAACCCGCTGTTGAGCAAGCCCCCGCAGTGACTGATGAAACCGCATCGGAGCCCGCTGCCAGTGCTGCGCCCGCCGTCGAGGAGGGTGCCCATGCCGAGCGCCCCAAGCTGGAACTTGCCGGCAAGGACAAGAGCGAACTGGTGAACCTGATGCGCGAGATGGCAACCCGTCCCATCGAGGACGTGAAGGACGAGGTGCAAGCCATCAAGGCAGCATTTTTTGCCCTGCGCCGTGAGGAGGTAGCCAAGGAGAAAGAGGAGTTCCTGGCAAACGGCAATGAGGAGAGTGACTTCACCCCCAAGGAGGATACCGACGAGAACAATCTCAAGGAGTTGCTCAATGTGCTCAAGGAGCGTCGCAACGAGTATAACGCGGCTCAAGAGGCAACACGTGAAGCCAACCTCGAGAAGAAGCGTCAGATCATCTCACTGATCAATGAGATTGCCAACGACCCAGACAATATCAACCGCCAGTTTAACCGCGTGAAGCAGCTCCAGCAGGAGTTCAAGGACGCCGGTGAGGTGCCAGCCACTGCCGACACCGAGGTGTGGAAGGATTTCCAGCGTGCCACCGAGCGCTTCTATGACGTGCTCAAGGTGAATCGTGAGTTGCGCGACTACGACTTCAAGAAGAACCTGGAGCTGAAGCAGCAGCTGTGTGAGGAGGCCGAAGCCCTCGACGATGAGGCCGACATTGTCACGGCCTTCAGGAAGTTGCAAGAACTGCACAACAAGTGGCGCGAGATCGGCCCCGTGGCCAAGGAGATCCGCGAGGAGCTGTGGGCTCGCTTCAAGGCAGCCTCGAGTGCCATCAACAAGAAATACCAAACGTTCTTTGAAGAGCGCAAGAGCAAGGAGAAAGAGAATGCCGACGCCAAGACCGCGTTGTGCGAGAAGCTTGAGGAGATCAAGACCGATGACCTCAAGACCTATGCCCAATGGGACGAGGTGACCAAGCAGATTATCGCCCTGCAAGAGGACTGGAAGAAGCTGGGCTATGCGTCACGCAAGGCCAATGCTGCCCTGTTTGCCCGTTTCCGCAAGTCATGTGACGAGTTCTTTGCCAAGAAGGCTGAGTTCTACAAGGCGATGAAGGACGAGTTGAGTACTAATCTGGCCAAGAAGATTGACCTGTGTGAACGCGCCGAGGCTCTGATGGACTCCACCGAGTGGAAAGAGGCCACCGACAAGTTTGTGGAGATGCAGAAGGAGTGGAAGACCATTGGTCCGGTAGTCAAGAAGCACAGCGACGCGGTGTGGAAACGCTTCATTGCCGCCTGTGACCACTTCTTTGATCAAAAGAAGAAGCAGAACGTCAATGTCCATGCTGTTGAGCATGAGAACCTCAAGGCCAAGAAAGAAGTCATTGCCACCCTCAAGTCCACCATCGAGGAGGCTGCCGAGGATGCTGCTCAAACCGTTCGCGACCTGATGGATCGCTGGCAAGAAATCGGGCACGTCCCCTTCAAGGAGAAAGACAAGATCTACGCTCAGTACCGTGAGCTCGTTGACAAGGCATTTGACACGTTGAACATGCGCGGTTCCCGCGGAGGCAACAGTGGCGGTGGCCGTGGCTCACGTCCTGCATCGGCCAGTGACCGTGGCTTGAGCGAGCGCGACCGCCTGGTGCGCACCTACGAGCAGCGCATGAACGAGTTGAAGACCTTTGAAAACAACATGGGTTTCTTGACCGCTAACACCAAGAGCGGCAACTCACTGGTACAGGAGATGGAACGCCGCATTGCTCGCCTCAAGGAAGAGATTGCCGAGCTGGAACAGAGAATCAAGGAACTGGACAACGATTGAGTCGTGGACACGACGATAACAGTATCCATGCATTAAAGACTTGACGCAGCGGGAGCGCAACAGCTCCCCTGCGTTATCATTGATAGATCGTGTCTTTTTCAAGCCCCCCTTGAGCCCAGATGAAAAGCAAAGGCCGATATGGACAATTCGTGAGATGGATATTCAGCATCGTTGACTTGCTGATTGTCAATCTCGTTTTTGTGTTCACCATTTTTCTTGACTATAGGCTTAAAGCCGCAGCCGGCGGCTTCACCACTCGCCCGATGTGGCTAGCGCTCAACGTGGCGATGCTGGTGTGCATCTATTTATACAATGACGTCCATGAGAAGCGGGTCATCTATGCCGAGCGAGTTGTGGGCAAGGCAGTTAATCTGGTCTTGACGCATGCTGGCATTTTCATCACGCTGACGTCATTGCTCAGGCAGCCCGACGTTCCATGGGAGCAAGTGCTGTTGTTCTATGTGGTATTCTTCATCGTCCTGTCCACCTGGTGGGTGCTCTCGCGCCAACTGGTGAAGCTGTACCGCAACCATGGCTTCAACTTCAAGCGCGTCATCATCATCGGTGGCGGCACAACGGGAGTGCGCCTGATCGATGAGATGCTGGGCGACCAGGGCTATGGTTACCACATTGTGGGTTTCTTTGACGACAATCCCAAGTCGGTGACGACTGCGGCCGTGTATCAAGGCACACTTGACGAGGTCGAGCCCTATGTCAAGACGCACCAGGTGGATGAGATGTTCTGCACCGTCCCCGACATTGAGGACAACCAGACGGTTGCGCGGATGATCCGCATTGCCGACAACAATGCAGTGGATTTCTACTATGTGCCCCAGTTTGGACGCACGGTTACGCGCCAGTTTGAATTGAGTTCGGTGGGAGATGTCCCCATTCTGGCCGTCCACCCCTACCCCTTGAAGAACCCCATCAACCGTGTGTTCAAGCGCCTGTTTGACCTGCTGGTGTCAACCATCGTGCTCATCTTGTCACCACTGGTGATCATCCCCGTGGGCATCGGCATCAAGCTGTCATCACCGGGTCCCATCTTCTTTGTCCAGAAACGCACCGGGTATCGGGGGAAAGCCTTTGACTGCTACAAATTCCGCACCATGCGCATCAATGCTGACAGCGACACGCTGCAGGCCAGCAAGAATGACCCTCGCGTGACGCGATTTGGCAACTTCTTGCGCCGCACGAGCATCGATGAGCTCCCGCAATTCTATAATGTGTGGCGCGGCGAGATGAGCGTTGTGGGTCCCCGCCCCCACATGGTGGCACAGACCGAGATGTACAGTGAGCTCATTGACAAGTATATGCTGCGGCACACCATCAAGCCCGGCATCACCGGATGGGCTCAGGTGAATGGATTGCGCGGCCAGACCGAGGCGCTGTGGCAGATGGAGAAACGGGTGGAGCTGGATGTGTGGTATGCCGAGAACTGGACATTCTTCCTGGATCTGAAAATCATCGTCAACACGATCCTGAACGCCCTCAAGGGTGAGGAGAATGCTTATTAGGCGTTAGGTTTCAGGTGTTTATGGAGAGTGGTAATCGTCAGGAAAATGCCTTGATGCTGTTGAGGAGCTGTTATGGATTTGACAGCTTCAGGGGGCAGCAGTGGGACATCATCGACCACACCCTCGATGGTGGTGACAGCATCGTGCTGATGCCCACGGGAGGCGGCAAGTCCCTGTGTTATCAGATTCCTGCCCTGATGAGCGATGATGGCTTTGCCATCGTCATCTCCCCCCTGCTGGCACTGATGAATGACCAGATCAACGCCTTGCAGCAGAACGGAATCCCCGCCCTGTCCATGAATAGCGAGAAGACCGAGGAAGAGAACCGCCAGACCGCCAGCCTGCTCATGCAGGGCAAGGTGAAACTGCTCTATATCTCTCCCGAGAAGCTGCTCAGCGAGATTGACCGCTGGTCCAGCGCAATCACCGATCGCGTGTGCCTGTTTGCCGTGGATGAGGCGCATTGCATCTCGCAGTGGGGGCATGACTTCAGGCCGGAATACACCCAGTTGGGGACGCTCAAGCAGCGATTCCCCGACGTTCCGGTGATGGCACTCACCGCCACTGCCGACCGCATCACTCGCGACGATATAGCCAAGCAGCTCAACATTCCTGATGCAAAGCTGTTTATCAGCTCGTTTGACCGCCCCAACATTTCGCTCAATGTGGTTCAAGGCTCCACTGGCAGGGTGAAGTTCCGCCAGATGGTGCAGTTCATCAACCTGCACCGTGGCGAGAGCGGAATCATCTACTGCCTGCGCCGCAAGGATACCGAGAAAATGGCCGCCGACCTGACCCGCATGGGCATCAAGGCCGAGCCCTTTCATGCCGCCATGAGCGTGAGGGAGAAACAGCGCATCCAGCGCGACTTCATCAACGATGACCTGAAGGTGGTGTGTGCCACCATCGCCTTTGGCATGGGCATTGACAAGAGCAACGTGCGCTATGTGATCCATAGCAATATGCCCCGCAACATCGAGAGCTACTACCAGGAAATCGGGCGTGCCGGGCGCGACGGCTTGCCGGCCGACGCGTTGCTGTTCTATAACTATGGTGACATGGTGACGTTGCAGCACTTTGCACAACAGTCGGGCCAGGTACAGGTCAACATGGACAAGCTGCGCCGCATGCAGCAGTTTGCCGAGAGCGGCGTGTGCCGCCGGCGCATCCTGCTCAACTACTTCAACGAGCGCTATGACCACGATTGCCACAACTGCGACGTGTGCGACAACCCGCCCGAGAGGTTTGACGGCAGCCGTCTGGCCCAGATGGCACTGAGTGCCATCAAGCGCACCGGCGAGCAGGCGGGGATGTACACCGTGACCGACATCCTGCGCGGCAGCAACAAGCAGGAGATGATCGAGAAGGGCTATGACCGGCTCAAGACCTTTGGCGTGGGGCATGACCTGAGCAATGCCGAGTGGAATGCCTACTTGCTGCAGATGCTGCAACTGGGACTGTTTGACGTGGCATACGATGATGGAAACCACTTGAAAATCACTGAATTTGGCAACGAAGTGCTCTATGGCCGCCGCAACATTGAGCTCAACCGCTATCAACGTCGCGAGCTCCATCGCAAACAGCCCGTCCAGCCCATTCAACCCGTTATCGAAGCCCTGCCCCAAGGCTCATCCAGGCAGATGGATAAGGCCTTGTTTGAGCTGCTGCGCGACGTGCGCAAGGCCCTGGCTACGGCCAGCCACATTGCCCCCTACATGGTGTTCAGCGACAAGTCGCTGCAGGCCATGGCTACCGAGAAGCCGACGACGCAGGCCGAGTTTGGCATCCTCTACGGCGTGGGCGCTGTGAAGTGCCAAAAGTACTGGCGTCCCTTCACCGCCGCCATCAGCAACTACCTCTCCACCAACGGCCAGCACTGAAAGACAATCTAGATGATGCCAGTGAGGTAGAGGAAGATGAAGATGATGGAAACGGGAGCGATGTAGCGCAGGCAGAAGATGAGGAAGGGCTCCATGCGGCCCTTGAGGCGTCCGCCATTGGTCATCTGCTCGTGAACGACCTTGCGGTCGAGAATCCATCCCACATAGACCGCGGTGAACAGTCCGCCCAGGAGCATGAAGATGTTGCTGGCGGCATAGTCCATCATGTCAAAGATGTTCTTTCCCCACAACTTGATGTCGTCGAGCACATTGAACGACAGGGCAGCCAGCACGGCCAGGGCAAAGGTAAACAGAGCGGTCCAGGCGATGGCACGCGGGCGCGACATCTTGTGCTCCTCGATCAAGAATGTGATTGGAATCTCACTCAGTGAGATGGTCGAGGTCAACGAGGCAAAGAATACAAGCAGGAAGAACAGCAGTGCCCAGATGTAGGCACCCGTCATCTGCTGGAAAATGCCTGGCAGGACCTCAAAGATGAGGCGAGGCCCAGCCGTGGGCTCAACGCCAAAGGAGAACACCGCCGGGAAAATCATCACGCCCGACAGGATGGCAACCAGCGTGTCGAGCACGCCCACGGTGGCAGCATCACGCGCCAGCGATGCGTCATCCTTGAAGTAGGAGCTGTAAGTCACCAGGCAAGAGATACCGATGGATAGCGACAAGAAAGCCTGTCCAAAGGCATCCAGCACACCGCGCATGGTGAGCTGTGAGAAATCAGGATAGAAGAGGAACTTGAGCCCCTTGTGCGCTCCAGGCAAGAGCAACGAGTTGACACAGAAGACGATAAGGATCAGGAAAAGCAGAGGCATCATGATGCTTGCCACGCGCTCGATGCCCTTCTCGATGCCACGGCTCATGACCATGAAATTGAGTATCAGGAAGATGACCGTCCAGCCCACGCATCGCCACGGGCTAGCCACCAGTGCAGTGAACATCTCGCTATATTCCTGCGGCGTGTGATTGCTCAAGTTGCCCTGTAGAGCCTGATACAGGTACTCGATAATCCAGCCGCACACCACGCTGTAGAAGCCGATGACAATAAAACTGCCCAGGATGCAGACGTAGGTAAACAAGTAATACTTCTTGCCGGGCGAGAGTTTCTTGAGGGCTGCCTTCATGTTGCTGTGAGTGGAACGCCCAATAATGAACTCACTCAATATCACAGGGATGCCCATCACAATGATGCAACAGATGTACACCAGGATAAAAGCGCCGCCACCGTTGGCACCCGCCTCATAGGGGAAACGCCAGA
>Ga0247611_10010305_pt1 | contig 11011 bp, 26 predicted proteins | sample 177DNAGHGhighgp2_FD_192422 | JGI IMG/M metagenome (GOLD analysis project Ga0247611, IMG submission 192422) | Sheep rumen microbial communities from Palmerston North, Manawatu-Wanganui, New Zealand - 1770 DNA GHGhigh gp2 | ecosystem: Host-associated > Mammals > Digestive system > Stomach > Rumen... | reverse complement strand
CAGATCCATTGCATAGTAGTATTCATGTTTGCTCATCCTCTTCTTTTCCAATTGTTGATGTCATCCTTTGCAGTATGTCCACCGATTCATCAAAAAATACATCCCTACTGTTATATGATACAATTCCTAAATTGAACAATATCTGTCCAAATCTCCAATCGGGGCACAATTCAACTGCTTTTGTAATTTTCTCCAAAATCTGTGTGTTGGCCTCTTTTCTTTTCTTAATCTTCTCCTTATAATCCATTTCCATAAATAAATACCACAAAATTCACTTTTTCAATCTAAATTCTTTCAAAATTTATGTAGTCCTTCAGATATTCGTATTCTTTATGCTTGTATTTTGCGTCAAATGTTCTTGCCGTGCTGTATCCCTTCAGACTTTCAACTTTATCCTTGAAGAACATCAAAATTGGATCTGGATTTGTCAACCAAACATTGAACGTGCCAACTTCGCCAAACTTCAGATGATATTCGCCATATCTGTCAACCTCGGTCTTGACAAACGGGAAACCTTCATCGAGTCTGAATTTCGGTGTCACTAATACATTTGTGTCAACAACCATTTCAAGCATGGCCTTATAGAATGCACATTGCACTAATGCACTTTCAAAATACCATTGCGGATAATTGTTAACATCACGCACTTGCTTGACTTCGGTAAAAATACCTTTAGTCCTGTTTTCGGCATCGAATGTCTCGCAATACGTATCAACGCAGAAATAGACAATATCGTGTTCTTTCTTATCGTCAAATCTGTCAATCGTCCAATGTCCGCACAACTCTTCTGACATATTGATTCCGTCGGCGATCTGTTTTTCAACAAACGCATTTTGATAAGCCTCTCCATTCTTCATGCCCGGTGTTACATCGGGACGCGTACCTGTGCTTGTCAAATAAACAATCTGTGCCGCACTTCGTTTAACTAAATCCGCTGCTGAATAGTTCATCAAATTTGTTCTAATTGATTACGGTGTTCATCATATTCGTCATCACTCATTTTCCCCCGTATGATGGTTTCCATTTCGTCCACCTCAAACGCCAACCACGCAACCTGAATTACTTTGTTGAAACATTCTTTACGGTATCTGCCAAGGGTTGTTTTCCTCATACATCTTGGCATATCAAGGTAATTTTTCACCAAACGGTAATTACCAGTGTCCTTATAAACGTAGTATAAAAGACTTTTGCCGGTTAGTTTGCTTATATAGTTGCCATATCGCATGTCAAAACGTATCATATTCCAAGATTGACCGTCTTTTCCAAGATGTCCTGCACATAAATGGTCAATCTTATAGGCATCAATACAATCCAGCACATTATATTTCAAATGCTTATACGGGTAATCGGTCTTACTCTTCTTTCTCATCTTTGCCAATACAATATATTCCAATTGCTTTAAAGATACCAAAAATACAACGTTTCTTCCATATCTTTATCAAGAAGGTAGAAATCCGCCGAGCATGGATCGATAAATACGAACACGTCTCCCTTTTTGCAATATACTACGCATACCTTCCCGCCTATCAAAATATCTTCCTTTGTACCAAAGAACCTTCGAGAATTGACAAGATTGTCCGAAAAATCATAAATCTGCCATTGCGTATTACCAATTCCTTCGCGATTAATCGCGTCGAATAATTTAAACGCCTTATCACTTATTTCGCAATCGCTTTTAACCGCGAATGCGCCATCCTTTAAGTACTTGCACCACGTATCCAATATAGGATAACAAGATTCGTTGATTCTTGAAAACTCCCTGGCGGCTTTTCTTAACAGGTGTATATCGCATGACATCATCAAGCACCCATCCCCGGCAACAAGCCCTGATAATGCGTTAATGTCGTTTCCTTTATAGTTAACGTCACGTTCGACAAGCGTTAGTGTTCCGTCAAAATTACAACGGTATATGTCATAGTTTAAGTCTAACCTAAGACTATTTTTGACGGCCTCGCATTCATTTACAACGCACACATATAGACCGTTCCCTTCCGCCAAATGTCCAAACATGAAAAAATTAGCACCGGCTGTCAAGTCCCTAAGATTACTGTCTTCTAACGAGAATACTTTTTTTACCATAATTTGATTGTTTTTTTTCTTTTGCAAAGGTACAACGGATATCCGTTTTAAACACTATCCGGCTTGTTAATTATCGTTAAACCTTTTGATGGTGCAAATCTGTATGTTCCGATATCATCTATTTTTACATCAAATCTATTTTTACAGATGATGCTGTTAATGCTTCTACTGTCAATTATTATAGAAACGTCCGCATTTCGCTTGTAACGATATTTTTCTCCACAAATGAATAACTGTCCATCTTTAAGGTTAAAACGCTCAGGAACGTCGTAAAACGCAAAATAAACGGTATATTTTCCATTGATATACCTTATATGCAAATAGGCATTGTTCTCAAGGCTATCTTTACCGAATATTTGCGCGACTATCGCGCCGTCTTTAGCAACCGAATAATTCCAATTGTAATGGCTGAAATAACCATATTCAATATAGTCAGTACCAATATCAGAAATAAAATGCAGGTGCCATTCAAGATAAATGACACCTAACATACAAATCGTGAAAACCGACAGAATTGTCAGTAATTCTTCAACAATTTTTCCAAAGAGATTCATTGCTTAACGTTACGTCCGGCCTCAAGCAAAGGCAGGTTGCCCTCGGTAGGAATGTAAATCACAGTCTTGTCGTTAAGATTGGTTTGCTGACGCACCCACAAATACTGAATATAAGTGGGCGTGATGCTTCCGTTCTCAATCTCGATTGCCTTGGCTGCGCCCTTGGCGCGTTCAACCTCCGCCTGTGCATTCAGTTTCTCGGCCTCAAGATTGGCTCGTGCCTCCTCAACCTTGATCTTCCGGTTTTGCTCCGCCTTGGCAAACTCGGCCTTACCGTCCATTTCTTGCTGCCAAACCCTGTACCTCGGGCAACCAAACATAGCGCCTGAAATTGCCATCAATACAATTACCACGATTACTACAATACTCCAACCATTAATCTTCATAATAATACTAAATTTTTAAAATGTTTATAAAAGTTCGTTTTGCTTTTCTTTTTCGTTTTCCAAATCTTCAATGCGCCTTTTCAACTCTTCGATTTCGCCATATCTAATCCGAAGGCCCCATACACAGACAGATAGTACAATTACAACGGGTATCGAACAGAACAGCCATCTGTATCCATGCCATTCAATTCCGTCAACAATGAATGATGCAAGCGCTGTTACAACAAGTGCTGCGCTAATTAAAAATTCAAAAAAATTATTCATATTTTTTCTCTTTTATCGTTTACTATATAGTAAAAAGTTTCACCTTCGAAAATAAAATTCGCACCACATTTATGTTCAATATCAGGAAAAACAAAGGGATGCACATTGAAGCAATATTCTTTTTGTCTACAATTACAGCGCCTTTATGGTTAAGGATGCTATTGTCGCATGATGATACGCCAAGCAGCAATGAAAGCGCTGAAATCAGAATTAATGTCTTCTTCATTGTTTTATATTCGTTTAGTTTGTTGGTGCAAAATTACAGCAAAATTATAGCGAGTCCTAACAATTCAGCAATTATAAGTACTGCGCAAGAATACGCGATAAAGTTAGTCACCTTCAATAGTACTTTATAGAAGTTGGTATTCATTTTGTGAAATATAACGCCGGCGGCGAACAGCACCACAATAGATACAAAACAAAATGAACCGGCAAATAAAATTGTGAATACGAAACAGTACAATAAGATATTGATCATTTTTCTTTCTCGTATTTAATTGTTTCACCTAATGTCTTCGCCAACTTACGAAAACGTTTTACCGTGTCCCATGTACATCCGCATGTGGTTCGATAATTAAATCCGCCTGATGTATACCAATCAACTGTATAAGTGTTCATAACAAACCATTTTTTCTAATTTCTCTGCAAAGGTAATGCATTTATCTGAAATGTTATTTATCTAGTATGTTAATTTTGTTTAAACGGTAGTACCTTTGCTGAAAATAATAATAAAACGATAATATAAATGTTAGAACGTAATAAAATATATCAATGTGATTGCCTTGAAGGACTGAGTAAATTAGAAGACAACTGTATCGATTTAATAATAACGTCTCCGCCATACAATAAGGCCGGATTTAATGGGAAAAACAAAAGAACTGAACATTGCATTTGGAACAAAACAATTGACTATGGCGATAATATCAATGCTGATAATTTGCCCGAATATGAATACCAATCATGGCAAATTAAAATACTGAATGAATGTTATCGAGTATTGAAAAAAGACGGAAGCATGTTTTATAATCATAAAATAAGAACAAAAAATAATTGCATATCTCACCCATTAGAGTGGATACAAAAGTCAGATTTCAATTGTAGGCAAATAATTACGTGGGATAGGACTAATTCGCCAAATCAAGATACGTGCAGATACGTGCCAACAACGGAATTGATATTTTGGTTATGCAAAACAAGCAAGAATCCAAGGTTTAAGCGATTAAGCAATGTGTTATTTAAAACAGATGTTTGGAGATTTGCACCAAAAAAACAAAAGGGGCATCCGGCACCTTTTCCGATTGAATTGCCTGACAATATAATCCCTTCAGTATCACAAGGGGAAAGAATAACAGTTCTAGATCCATTTATGGGCAGTGGGACAACAGCAATTAGCGCAATAAAAAACGGCTGCGATTATATCGGGTTTGAACTGTTAGAGCAATATGTCAATATAGCCAATAAAAACATAGAAGAGATGGCCATATAATGCCATCCCTTCCTTTTTCTGATTTATGGCCGCAAATTTTAAGCTGCGTTGGACATGCTATTGTTTTTCCGCATTACTTCAACTACCGCTTGGATTTTCTTATCCTTCCTCTTTGACAACAGTTCAATGAACTCTCGTCGAATTACAGCATTCTTGGCGCCGATAATGCGAACAAGCGAACGGTCATCCAACTTATCAAGGTAGTTTGCGATGATATCCATACACTTATTGAGAATAAAATTGTAAGTCTCAATGTTGTCATTACGGTATACGCTTGCGATAGAACGCATAACGCTTTCAAGCGCAATAGCCATTTCATTGCTTTTGAATTTGTTATTCAAACGCTTGTCTCGGTTACAAACATTATTGTAGAACTTCTTAAACGCGTTGAAAAACTCATCGCACGTTGGCATGATCAAATCCTCCGGGTAATCAGCGACTAAATCCTTTCTGGCGGCCTTATGGGATCCCATGATAATAAGACTGGGAATATATTTGCTCGTAATACCAAGTTCATCCATCATTGTGCTGATCCTATTATACACATTCAAGCTCATTCCACCAAACTTAATGGCGTTATGGTGAAGCACATCGATTGCCGTCCAATTTTTTTGTCGCGTATTCGCCTTAATCATTGCGTTGCGAACATCATCAATCGTTTGGCAGTGGTAAACGGTAACAGGAATTTCGGTGATAGCCGGCTCTTTTCCGTTGGCTACAAGCTCTCGATTGAGTCTAATTAATGCCTCAAAGCGTCCCTGTCCGTCTGTTACATACCACTTATTCCCCTCGGACTCAACCTCATGAACAACAAGCGGGCAACAATCATCCCATCCCTCTTTCTTAAGCATATTGTAACTATTGCGGATTCTTGCGTTCGCTGTTTTCATCACGCTTTCACAGAAGTTACCGTCATCAATTCCATGGCAGCGGTTAGACTCATCAAAGTTTAGTACTTTTACGGCATAGTCGAAATCAATATAACCGCAGCGAACATCATTTCTCATCTTAAAATTCTTTTTCATCTTAACGTTTTTATAAAATTAAACAATGTAAATTAATCTTCAAAGTAATCTAACTTCGGCAACAAATTGTAGCAATATTCGGATAGTGCATCTCTTTTTTGCGGAGGTGTCATAAGTCTGAATTTTTCCATACCGATTTTATGCATGCAACAATATTTCCACCCAAGAATCCACTCATTCTCAGTTGCCTTAGCATCCGTTTCATTTTGGGCAACATATAAAATGCGTATAATAAACATGCCCGTCTTTCGCACATTTCGCTGAAGCAAATCATTCTTGTTTCTTGATTTGTGGATATGGGTGCTAATTCGTTCGCTAAAATCGTTTGTTACCCCTACATACCACCCCTTTAGTCCGGCAGATATCGCATAAACAACCCATTTATGGTTAAGTCCCTTATACCCACCGTTATCAATGAACAATGCATTGTTTTCACAATAGGCTGAATGTACGACATTATTACCTGGTATCTGTACGCAATTATTAAGATCAAAATTGTTGATTTGTTTTTCTTTAAACATTTTATTTGGTTTTTATGATTTCGGTTTCCTCTCCTTCAATTCCATACTTTTTCAATGCTTCCATGCGTTTAACCGCGTCGTCCATGCTATTTTGATAACTATCGAGCATCCACGGTCCGAATCCAAAGAAGAAGTTTTCTTCTACTGCATAACGAACGCGGCCTGACGGATGTTCAACGGTCCTTTTTACTCGCAGACGTACAATTTTTCGATAATACTTGTTTGAACAAAGTATGATACCGATGTGTGCCGTACAAATTAACCAAACAAAAATTAAAGCATAAAATAAAATTGAAATAAAAACCCAAAAATATGCCATCTTTAACCTTTTTTCTTTAAAATTCTGAGTATACGTTTTTTGAAATCACTTTCTGACGAATCCATTGCTATATGGTTTATGTCAGATGAACGATAGGTAACTGTACCATCAGTAGGTTCGAGCCATGAATTCCTTTTTGGCATTCGTTCGATATTCAGTACATCATCAATGTCTTCACTATAATACTTTCCGACAACGGTGCGTATTTGGCTATTATCTGACCTGCGTTTTCTTCTCCTACGTGATCGGTAGAACTCTGTGTTCGAACCATAACAGATTCCAACCCTGATATTCTTTCTATAGGTTTTACTCATTTTCGGCGTATTTGCTTTTTAATAGTGCAAAGGTACAAGAATTACGTTAGATGCAAAGAATCCGGTTCAATGTTTAACATATGATTAACATTTTTCAAAATGCGGCCAATGATGTCTCCAACCACATTTTTTCTCTTTTTGCTTTATTGATTGCGTCTTTCAATATACTTTTAAGATTATCGTTTTCAACCTCTAATGTGTTTGAAAAATTGCATAATTGGTCGATAAAAAATTCGCACTCTTCAATACTGTGAAGCGTGTTGGCGATTTCGATTGCCTTTTCTTTTGTCATAATGCTATGGAAAGTATATGTACTCTTATTGAATTTACTCCTGCTTCTCTAACGGTTTTTGGTATTCCGCAATGTTTTCTTAGTTTACTTTTATACGGGCACCTCACAATATGCATATGTCCACCGAATAAAGTCCCTACAGCAGTATTTTTACATTTTTCGCATATATTATCAACCATCATAGTTTTTCAAACTCTTCTAATAGTTTGCGTTCCTCTTCAAGTAACATTTCCACGAATCTATCTTTGAATGTTCTCGCCAAGAAAACAATATCAGAATCCACAAAATCAACCGGAGCCAAATAAGGGGCGTCATTCTTGCCAAGAATAACGTCATTGATTTTTTTTACAACGTTCGCGATTTCGTTTGCGCGATCTAAATCTTTGAATTCCATATTATATTGGTGTTAGTCGTTATTAATAATTTGTTCGAGCAGTTTATCGCGTTTATAATTTATTTCAGAATAAAGTTGATGGGTAAACTCATAATGATCAGGAAACCTAGCATTAAATATCGATGGCAAAGTATATGCCACTGATATTAATTGCTTCGTGTTTTCGCAACTATTAATGATGCTTATCATTTTATCGTAGACAAACATTGCGGAATCCTGTTCTCGCTCATTAAGCGGACTAATCTGATAACTGATAAATCCTTTAAATTCCATATCTTTTATCTTAAAGTTTAACAATATCCCTGATATCTTTATCAAGACAATTTAAAAGATTATCTTTCAGTTCAAACCAATTTCCCCAAAGAATGATCTCAGCACAACGGAAATCCGTCTCGATTTGCTCTTCGTCACCGCGGTCATTAACGGAATAAGCAATGTTAGTAAACTCAAGTTCGATGAAATCTGTGCGTTTCAATAATCGGCCGTGTTCAGCCGGTATACTCACTCGTCGCTTTACCGATATGCAAGGACTGCTAAACCTGAAGCGTGTCAGTATTTCAGTATCATTACTTTCATTTGAAAAACGCCACTCGGTTGAACAATCCCCATAGTTCTTTTCGAGGTAGTCTGTCATCTTTGCATTTGGGTAAATTTTGTCCCAAATACCACAGTCCCCTTTTCGCGTCTCGAAGTTTTTGCAACCCATGACCTCGGCAAGATTCTTTGCCGATTCTCGCAGCTTATTAATAAATTCGTTTCTCTCCATAAATGTTAGCATTACAATTTGTTTCTAATTCTTGTGCAAAGATAGTGCCAAAAATCCGAATACATTTAATCTGGACTGTTAAATAAGGTGAATATGCTGTAGTTGTTGGATAAGAAACATCGCAATGACTAAAATGACAATCAATCCAAGTAGTATTCCAAGAAAATGGATAAGCAAATAAGCCATTTCATCGAAATCCCAATTAAATAGTCCAGTCAGATTATTGAGCATCCACATAACGCAAATAAAGATGCCAAAACTCAATAAACATAGGAAAGCACCCATTAAGCCATATGTAATATTCATCAAAATCTCCATATCAGTCACCCATCAATATATCAATTTGTTCCTGAATTTTATCTTCGGCCACATGGATAGCGTTCAACGTCGCTGCACAATATACGGTATTATCGGCGAATATGTGTCCTGCGACTTTTTTTGCCGCTTTATCGAGGTCGTTAAGTGCTTCAATCATCATATGCGCCCATTCCGCTTTTTTTCTGCTATCATCCATAGACAAATTTGTTAGTTTAAAGCGTTAATATTCGTTCCACATCTTTATCTGTATGACCGTCAAAATGAGGTGCCTTGTCTAAAATTTTGCAGTCAAACAGATCCCAATCCTTCAACTTGTAGTGATAGGTATAATCGCCGGCCGGCGTTGTAATGCCCACGATAAACCATCCGCCGCCAAAGCACGGCTTTCCGTCCTCGTGGCATTTTGATTTCCATGCCTTATCCTTATATGCTTTTACCAATGCAGCCCAAAGGACAAGCCTCTGATGATAAAGCGAGTTAAACGTATGGTAGCCATCTGAGAGTTCGCCGATGTCATCGATATTATCGATTTGCTTTAATAGCAATAAGGTATCCTTCTTATTCATAAATTTCCAAAACTGTTAAGCCTGAATACGTATCATATGCCTCATAGGACTCGCAGCCTTGATAATCTGTGGTGTCCCAATAATCCAGATCGCTGTTTTCTTCGATAACGTTCCTAATTTCCGTCTCTAATTCTTCCTGCGATAAATCGTCAGGAAATTCCTCGGTTAAGAAAATTTTCCTAATAATTGTTACTTCCATATCTTTATCTAAATTTATGTGATTAATATCATGCGACGCACAATTTATTGCCGACTTTATAAACAAGACTTTGGTGTTCATCAAACAATGCCTTGAATTCTTCATCGGTCTTATACCATCCGCGTATGCTACGTCTGCATTGTGAATACGAATCAAATTCAGCGGAATTTTTGGACGTGAAAATCACAGCGTCAGAAAAATGCGATGGGTATTGCATAAACAATCTTTGATAATATTCCAATCTATTTTTACTGATGACGAATACAAATCGCCTTTTCCCCTTGACCTTATAAGACCCGATAAAATATTCCTTTCCTTCAGGTGCGTCGCATTCAAGACCTTTCGAGTCGCAATGAAGCGTTACGTTGTAGTCACCGAATGAGTTAATCCTGCTCATTTCACGTTTGAATGCGCTTCCGTGATGGGCGCGGTTATCCTTTATCTTGTTTTGACGAATGTACAGATGTATCATTTCGTGAAGAAGGATCTCGCAATAAGAACGTTCGTCACGCTTATAATAAACATTAATTCTGATCTTACCAGGCATCCCGTTGCCCCATGAATACTGCCCACCAAGCCTACGACTTTTAAACAGCTCAAATGACGGCTCCATCAATGCCCCATTGTAATAACGGTTATTAAACTCGGTAAACTTGTTTCTCAAAAATTCAATTGTCAACTCCATATATTAAATGTATCTTTGATTATTAACGATGCAAAGGTATAAAGAATATTTGAACCAACGGTTATCTAGACAGTTAAAAATTGTTAATTATCTTTGTCAGACAAGGCCAGCCAATGATAGCAAAAAATAGTGATTATGCCTAAAAAGATGTCAACAATGTCTTTCTGCAAAATACCGAGCATAAATGTGAATATGCCTGATATCAGTATAAAACTATAGCCAATAATTTTCAGTAGGTTCTCCATACTATTAAAATGGGCTTTTTTCTTCGTAATAATCACTAATAATAATTTCAAAGCCTTCCATAATGTCGGATTCCTCAATTAATGGATGGCCTTCATATTTTTCATAAATCTTATCGATTTCCTCTCTTATCCTGCTTATGATTTCCTCTTGCGTCATTTGAAAAATCCGTGTTTAGTATTCGTTAAAAAACGCCATCCAATCTGCACATGCTTTCTCTGCGCTGAAATTGTCTTCAATTATTTGAATCTTGTAATTACGTAACGAATTATAATTGATAAGTCCTGTCAATTCTTCAATTGTACTGCCCGATTTCCCTATCCACATACCCGGACGCCTTGTAACAAGAATTACGGAGTCTTTGATGATAAAAATATCAGTAAAAGGCACGTTAAACAACCTGTTCATGTCAATGTATCTGGCTATCGTACATAACACATGCTCACGCGCGTCCTTATTTTCAGCCAACGCAGCAAGCCATCGATAGAAAAAATAATACGTGCCACGTGTCGAGATATGGTGGTATGCGTCACCAAAAGCATTAAATTTCTTATACGCTAAATTCGCTGCAATCTTTTTAATTAATCTTTTCATTATTCA
>Ga0247611_10010304_pt1 | contig 11012 bp, 6 predicted proteins | sample 177DNAGHGhighgp2_FD_192422 | JGI IMG/M metagenome (GOLD analysis project Ga0247611, IMG submission 192422) | Sheep rumen microbial communities from Palmerston North, Manawatu-Wanganui, New Zealand - 1770 DNA GHGhigh gp2 | ecosystem: Host-associated > Mammals > Digestive system > Stomach > Rumen ... | reverse complement strand
CTGTCTATTCGATCAATATCAGCATGTGTACCTCGTTTATGTACCTCTTCGACCTCACCACAGAAACCACTGTATCGGGTGAGAATCCCAATGGTGGAGGCGGTATGCTTGGCCTGCTGGCATGGGATGGCACCAACTCATACGTAGTAAGTGCATGGACAAACATCTATACCGCCATCGCCCGTGCCAACGATACAATAGAAAAGCTTGAGCAAAACCCGTCAGGCGTGTCGCCAGCCATTGCATCAAGAGTGATAGGCGAGGCCAAGTTCCTGCGTGCCTATTGGTACAACTATGCCGTACAGATCTGGGGTCCTATCCCCCTTGTAACGAGTACCGATGGTGGAAAGAATGCCGTGCGCAATTCTGAAACCGAAGTGTATCAGCAGATTGTAGACGACTTGAAGGATGCTGCAGAGCGCTTGCCCGAAGCAAGTGGATACGGTCTGAGCGATGTAGGACGTGCCACACGTGGTGCAGCTAATGCAGCACTGGCGAAAGTATATCTTACATGGGCACAAACCGATGATGCTCTGACCGATGCACAGCGCAAAGAATACTTCAACAACTCGGTAGAATACGCCCAAAAGGTAATTGACTCTAACCAATACAGTCTTGAAGAGAACTTCTACGACAACTGGAACAACCAGAACCGTAATGGTAAGGAGAGCATCTTCGCAGTACAAGCCTATATTGGTTCATCAGTGAATGGTGACAACTCAGGCGGTAACCATCTCTGCCATTGTTCGTTCTCTACATCTTATAGTGTATCGCTGCCTCATATCGCTCCAGGTCCCGACAACAGCGTAGAGAAATCATATCTTGATGGCGACCAGCGTAAGGATGTATCGTTTGCCGATTCCTTATGGCGTCCATCAACGCAAAGCTACTTTCATTTCTACTTCGATGCTGATGGCGATGGTTCCAAAGAGTCTGGTTTCTCACGCTACAACAAATACATCGACCATGATTCACCAGAAACCAGTGCTGCCGATCGTGCCATGAACAGACAGGTGATACGCTATGCTGAAGTACTGCTCATCCAAGCCGAAGCTATCAACGAGCGTGACAGACAACCCAATTCTCAAGCTTATGAGGCATTCAATAAGGTTCGTCGTCGTGCATTCCGTGAGGATATCAACAGTAGCTCAGCTCAAGCACATGATTTGGCAACGGGTCTGAATTATGAGCAGTTCAAGGAGGCTATTATCCAAGAGCGCTCATGGGAGTTCGCACTTGAGCAAAAGCATCTGCTCGACCTGAAGCGCTGGAAGATTCTGGTTAAGACCATCAAGAACAGTGCCCTTGCCAAGAACTATCCACAATACAGCAAGCAGAACATCGAGTTAAAGCACTATCGCTTCCCCATTCCGCAGGCTCAGCGCGAGGTTAATCCCAACCTCTGGCAGAACTACGGCTACGATGGCTCTGACATTACTGCAAACCCATACGTAGGAAGAGAATAAGTAAAATGTATTATCCCTCAATGATAGTTATATGAACAATATATCAAGAATCGCATTACTGGGTTTCCTCACATTCAGCCTCAACAGTGCATATGCTCAGGGACCACTGGATATCTTCAAATCTAACACAAAGAAGACAGCACTGGAGCAGAACGCACCTTCGCTGAGAAAGCATCTGAAAGAGCGCAAGATAGCCCTGCAGGCTTGGAATGCCGTAGCGGGCAGTGAGTTACAACCTGTTACGCTGACAGCCAATGTAACAGCTAAGAACCGTTCTGGTATTCGCGAGCTTCGCGTTAGAGAGTTCCATTACATTGGCGACTGCGGCTATTCGCACGGAGGACAGGATTCTGGTGTTGACACACCAACAACAGCCCAAGCTGTATTCGCATCCGACCTGGCCGACAGCTATCTGAACCAGGCAGCTCTCTTAGGTATAGACATCGATTCGCTCACCATTGAGATTCACGGTCAGCCCGACAAGGTAAAAACCGATCGTGTGTGGTATCCTCGTAACTTCCTGTATACCCTTTATATCGATTCGCCAGCCTCTGACGCAGAACTGGAAAGACTGGCAGTATTGGCAGAACAGAATTCGGCTGTTGCCACATTGGTTAAAGCAGCTGTTGTTCCGCAGCTTACCATTGATCGCAAGGAGTCGCCCCGCGAGAAGAAAGTAGAAGGAGCGACCTTGGCAGGACTTCGTGAGTATATCTGGGGCAAGCGTCAGGCTCAGCAGGCCAGTAAGCTTCAACAGCAGAATCAGAAGAGAGACAATGCAGCTATTCGTAATACCTCTGCTCCCCAACGGGGCCCATGGGTTAAGGTATTCCCCAATGGCGTGCGTCAGCTGACTGTTAATGACAAGTATCTGATCCTGCATGATAATCCCGCTTATCTGGGAGGTACCAATCTGGGTATGACCTCTATCGAAGGTGTGCTTGGCATTCTGGGTACCTGTATCACCCACATCTCTTTAGGTCAGGCTGCAGAGCGTGCGCTCGATGTTGATTCCATCTCTTTGACAGTACAGGCCGAATGGGATCCACGTGCTGGTCGAAAGGGATTTGAGAACCTGTCAATAGCTCCTCAAAACATTCGCTATACGCTCCATGTACTGACTCCAGAAAGTGAACAAGCAGTAAAAGAGTGGATAGAAGCTGTAGAGAAGATCTGTCCAATGTACAATCTCTTCAAAGATACGCAGACTTTCGAACATCGCATCGTTCGAGGAAGCTTTAAATGAACAAACATTATATGGACACTCATAAAATAATAAAATATATGAAACGTCAAGTATTTAATTCATTGATCATCGCAATTTCAAGCATCCTATTCCTTACCGGATGCGGTAGTAGTAATGACGAGGATATCATAGGAGGCGGTTCTGATATCAACATTCCAAACGAGGAGGATAGTGAGTGTTGCAATGCCGAGGAAAAATTTCTGGCTTATGCCTTCCTCAACAATGGCTTTGTAAAGGAAATACCTGAACTGCGCGATACCATTGCCGGTAAGTACGAACTGAAAGTGTATTCCGCAGGTGGAAAACTGCACGTAGGTTATAACGACCTTTACTTCGCCTTGATAAAGATTTCGTCACAAGGTTATGTACGCGATTTCGACATCACCGGCATCACACCCGTTATGACCATGACCAAGATGGGAATGCAGCACTCTACACCAACGGCTACAGAGGCTATTATCTACGACAAGTCCTACCCTGCTGTACGCCGCGCATGGGTATCTTTCCTTATGAGTAGTAGTGATGGTGGTTTCTGGGAACTGTCGTACAACGCCTCTTCACAGAATCTGAGCACGTCTCATGCCGCTACTATCATCCAAGTAGATGCGCTGTCCAGTGGTTTAGCATGGCTCAAGTCGTTCAAGTCGGGTAACAGCACCTACTATCTCTCGCTGGTTAATCCGAATAATTTCCAAACAGGCATCAACACCATTCAGGCCTACATATCAAAGCAGAGTACAGATAAGACGAAACCCTATCTGACTGCCGACGAGACCTTTACTATAGAGATTACGCCTACAATGCCTGATATGGGTGACCATAGTTCGCCTAACAACGAGCCACTCACCCTACAGGAATCAGGTATCTACGAAGGTAAGCTCAATCTCTCGATGACCGGTTTATGGAATATTCATTTGGTAGTGAAAGACAAGGATGGTAACATTGTGGCTGGCGCTGATAACGATACAAGCGGATACAGCAGTCTCTACTGGACCATCAGCATATAAAACGAAACATTTATGAGAAAGGATTATCATTTCAGTCATAAGTTAAGTTTATACATACTTATTATATTAGGGCAGTCTTTCATGGCTGCCCCTACTTATTCACAAAGACTTACCACGGATAGCATCTATCGTGAAGCGTCACTCTCCGAGGTAACAGTCACCTCGACTGTGGGTGCCAAACGCAAGGTTGCAGGAAAAGGACGCTCGGCATCCATCGAAGAGCACCTGTTACAACTGGGTAATGTGGATATGGTACGTCGAGGCAGCTATGCCTGGGAACCTGTAGTAAACAACATGGCCACTGAGCGTGTATCGACCACCATTGATGGCATGAAGATATTCTATGCCTGCACCGACAAGATGGACCCCGTTACCAGCTATGTAGAGAGCAGTAACCTACAGCGCATACGTCTTGATTCCGGACTCGACGGCAATCCTCAGGCCACAGGCAATATCGGTGGTAGCATAGACCTTAAACTGCGCAAGACGGGATTCGATGCCAAGCCACAGGAATACAACGCCACTTTGGGCTATGAGTCAAATGGTCATCTGCAAGTATATGGTGCCGATGCTGCTTTCTCCCATCAGAAATTCTATAGTAACCTGGGGGTTTTCTATCGCCATGCCGATAATTACAAGGCAGGTGGCAGTCAAGAGATCAGGTTCTCGCAGTTCCAGAAGATTAACACATTCCTCAACGTGGGATGGCAACCAGTTGGTAACCATATTATCGAGGGAACAGTCATCTACGACCGTGCCACCGATGTAGGCTATCCTGCGCTCACCATGGATGTCAGCGATGCTACAGGCTTCATCTCTTCACTGTCGTACCGCCGGGAGCAGTTGAATGGTCTGTTCTTTCGATGGGAGACGAAGGTCTATTACAACCATATTACTCACAATATGGACGACACTCATCGCCCAGATGTCATTATCCATATGGACATGCCAGGACGCAGCAGCACCACAGGCATCTACAGTCTGTTGCAAGGCGCTCATACCATTCACCAGTATCAGCTCAACTACGATGCCTATTATAATACCTTATTTGCCGATATGACCATGTATGTATCAGGAGCCAAACCCATGTACATGCTCACTTGGCCCGATGTGGGTACCTTTAATCAAGGTCTTTCAATCTCTGACGACATTCAACTGACTAAGCATCATCATCTTCGCCTATCAGCCAAAGGTTCCTGGCAGCACCGCCGCATCAACAACGATGAAGGTTTCCGTGCCCTAAGTATCTATTTTCCAGGAATGGAACAAGCAGCATCGGCCCTGACGGGACGAGTAGCATTGAGTTATGCCTACACCAACAATGGTTGGAAACTGGCATTAGGGACAGGTTATGGTAATCGCACCCCATCAGTAACCGAGGCATATGGTTATTTCCTCAACAACACGTTCGACCGTTACGACTACATCGGTAATCCTCACTTAAAAAACGAAAGCGCCTTTGAGTTGAACGGATCCGTTGCCTGGAGTTCCGAAACAGTTGAAGCACGTCTGGAGGCCAACACCTTCTTTTTCAAGAACTACATCATCGGTTCCCCCGACGATCGTCTTTCCCCCATGACCATTGGGGCCGAAGGCGTTAAAGTGTACCGCAACCTGCCCGATGCGCAGATTCTCAACACCTCGGCAGCACTCAATTGGCAACCTTTAAGCTGGCTTCGATGGGATAACCACCTCTCATATAGTTACGGCAAGGGAAACACCCACGCCCGTCTGCCCATGATTGCCCCATTAACTTATAAGGGTGCCTTGAAATTCTTCTGGAAGAACCTTGAGTCTGAGGCTGGTGTGCGTGCTGTGGCCAGGAATAGTAAGTGTGGTACCCAATATGGCGAAACACCTACTGCAGGCTATGCTATATACCACTTCAATATTGGTGGTCATTTCCAGATAGGCAAGGTTGGCACTGATATTCACGTAGGAGTAGAGAATCTTTTCGACCGCTATTATTCCACCTATTCCGATTGGAATCACATTCCCCAGAAAGGTCGCAATGTCTATGCCAATCTTTCATTCCAGTTATAGAATATCATACGTCATATCATTTGTAAAACAACTGATTCGCTTTAAATCGCATGTATGTGGTATGTGAATACCATAAACTTGCGATTGTACATGTAAGTGAGACACCGTACCTTTGCACCCGAATAATAAACATTATCAGGATATGAACAAAAAAGTATTTATACTACAGTTATTACTTCTGGGTATTACTGCAAGAACAGCCTTGGCTCAAGAGACGATCGACCCAGAAGATGCGGTAACAACTCAGCATCAGGCTGTATTCAACGGACAGACTGTATCCTATTCCGCAACTATCGGCCATCAGCCGGTATGGGATAAAGACGGGAATATTATTGCCGGACTCAACTACACCTATTATGAAAAGAATGGTGTAAAGGATAAGGGCCACCGCCCACTGCTCATCTCGTTCAACGGCGGTCCTGGTTCTGGCTCACTATGGATGGAGATCGGTTATACCGGTCCTGTATTGCTGAATCTCGATGACGATGGTCAAGTGGTTCAGCCTTACGGTGTACATGATAATCCCTATTCCGTGCTTGATGTAGCTGATATCGTATATATCTGTCCTGTAAACACAGGTTTCTCACGGGCAATAAAGGTTAATAAAGAGAATAAAGAAGGTACAGAAGCTCCTTCCCAAGGAGCGAGTCGCGGGAACAGACAAAACGTGAGTTCCAAGAGTTCATCTCCTTTCTTTGGGGTGAATGAAGATATCGACTATATCAGTGATTGGGTTAAAAACTTTATCAATAGACATAACCGCTGGGAATCTCCGAAATTCATCATTGGCGAGAGCTATGGCACTACACGTGCATCAGGACTTACCTATAGTCTTCAACAAAAGCACTGGATCTACGTGAACGGTGTGATCCTTCTGTCGCCAACCGAACTGGGAGTCGATTCGCGTAGTGTCAATCGCAGAGCACTCACTTTACCCTACATGGCTGCCACATCATGGTATCACAAAGCACTGGGTGCCGACCTCCAGAACAAAGACTTGGATGAGATCCTGCCTGAAGTAGAGAAATTCACTGTCGAAGAGTATATCCCTGCATTGGCATGGGGCGGAACCCTGCCCGAGGCTCGCAGGAATGACATTGCGACAAAGGTGGCCCGCTACTCTGGTATCAGTAAACAGGAAGTATTACGACACAATCTGATCATCCCCACACGTTACTACTGGAAAGAGCTACTTCGTGATCGTGATCTCCACATTGGTCGTCTTGACTCCCGTTACACTGGTCGTGACATTCAGACATCAGGAGAGTCGCCAGACTACAGTGCTGAGTTCTCAACCTGGAACCGTGCCTTCACAACTGCTTACAATTATTATGTGCGTAATCAGCTCAACTATAAGACAGACGTGGAGTATCTGCTATTTGGCAATGTGTCGCCTTGGAACCGTGACAACGACCATACGGGCGAAGATCTGGGTAAAGCACTGTCGCAGAATCCCGACCTGAAGGTGCTTGTACAGTCGGGCTATTATGATGGTGGTTGCGACTATTTTAATGCGAAGTATAATTTCTGGCAGATAGACCGTGGTGGTAAGTTCCAGGATCGTTTTATCTTCAAAGGCTATCGAAGTGGACACATGATCTATGTACGTCAGGAAGATCTGAAACAAGGTAATGAGGATATTCGTCAGTTTATTCTTAGTCAGATACCAAAAGACGGCACCGCCATCAAATATTGAAAACTAAAGAAAAAAAGAAAATATGAAAAAGATTCTCGGATTACTGCTGCTTGCAGGACTCACAGTTTGCGGCAGCGCAGAAGCAAAGAAGAAAGCAGGTAACATAGGTAAGGCCAAAGTAGCTATTGATTACCTCAACAGTCATTTTCAGACCTACGATCAACTTCAGAAGACCATCTGGGCCAATCCCGAGTTAGGATTTCTGGAGAACAATAGCAGCGGTCTGTTGAAACAGCACTTACGCGAGAATGGTTTTACCATCGAAGAAGGTGTGGCTGGTATGCCTACTGCCTTTGTTGCCACATATGGTAGTGGTAGTCCTGTCATTGGCTTACTGGCAGAGTTCGACGCTCTTCCCGGATTGTCACAGGACACTGTTCCCTATCGCAAGCCTGTCAAGGAGAATGCACCGGGTCAGGGATGCGGTCACAACACCTTCGGTGTAGCCTCATCGGCAGCTGCCGTATCACTCAGCAAATGGCTCGCAGCCAACAAACAGAGCGGTACCATCAAGGTCTATGGCACCCCTGCTGAGGAAGGTGGAGCTGGTAAGGTATATATGGTTCGCGAGGGCTTGTTCAAAGGTGTTGATGTGGTTCTCGACTGGCACCCTTCCAGCGTGAATGCCGTTACCACCAACGGCGGCACGGCGATGGTGATGGTTGACTATAAGTTCTATGGTAAGCCTGCGCATGCCGCTGGCAATCCCTGGAAAGGACGCTCTGCACTTGATGCCGTAGAAGCATTCGACTACATGGTGAATCTGCTGCGCGAACATGTGCCCACCTCTTCTCGTATCCATTACGTCATTCCCGATGGTGGGTTCGCACCTAATGTAGTACCTGAGTATGCTCGTGTATCTTACTATATCCGTAGTCCTAAGCGTGACATCCTGAACACCCTTACCGAGTGGATCGATTCGGCTGCTGTGGGAGCCGCAAAGGGCACACAGACCCGCGTTGAAAAAGAGATTATTGCTGGTACTTACGAACGTTTGCACAACAAGACGCTCTCACAAGTCATTCAGAAGAATCTGGAAACCGTGGGCGGTGTGATATATGATGCCCGCGAACGTCAGTTCGCCCTCGATCTCATTCGTGCCACAGGCAATCCTGAGTCACTCATCGATGATGCGGCCAAGGTACAGCCACTGGCAGAATTCCCCAAGGAAGGCAGTGGTGGTAGTAGCGATGTGGGCGACGTGTCGTGGGTGGTTCCTTTGGCCAGTTTCGGAGCTGCCACTTTTGTCCCTGGCAGTCCGGGCCACAGTTGGCAGAACGTGGCTGCCGATGGCACCACTATTGGTACCAAAGCGTTGCTCAATGCCAGTCGGGTGTTCGCCCTTACTGCAGTCGACCTGTTTACTGATGCCAAGTTGCTTCAAGCTGTAAAAGATGAGTTCAAACAGGTAGTGGGCTCCGATTTCAAGTATGTTCCCCTTCTAGGTGACCGTAAGCCTGCTCTTGATTATCGCGTAACAAATAAAGAATAACATGAAGCATTTAGCCGTATCTTGCTTACTGATTTTTGTGGCACTCCTTGGGGGTGCCACAAAATTGAATGCCTGCACAAGTGTCATTGTGTCGGGGAAGGTTACCCCCGATGGACGCCCTTACATCTTTAAGAATCGCGATACCCCCAACCAAGACAATCTGGTTGTCTCAGTGCAAGGAAGCAGATACCGTTTTATTGCCATTGTGGGACGACAGGATTCGCTCAATCTCAATGTCTGGTCGGGACATAACGAGGCTGGTTTTGCCATCGCCAACACAGCAGCATACAATCTGAACGGACAGCAGAAAGCCGATCAGCCTCGTCCTAATGGTGACGAGAAAGATGGTAACCTGATGTATAAGGCATTGGAATCGTGCGCTACGCTCACCGATTTCGAACATCTCTTGGATAGCATCAAGCTGACGAAAGGCACGTTACATTCCAACTCCAACTTTGCTGTTCTCGATGCACAGGGTGGTGTAGCCTACTATGAGACTGGAAACAACGGCTACGTTAAATTTGATGCCAACGACCCTCTGCAGGCGCCTTATGGTTTTATCGTACGCACCAATCACGGCATGTCAGGCGACCGCTCGTTAGATCAGGGCATCGAACGCTACCTGGCCATTCAAGACTACATGACACGTGCCGGATTTGAGAACAACCTTGACTTTGAACAAATCATCCGCAAAGTAACCAGAACACTGACACATGGGCTGACACATCTTAACCTATGGGACTTTGCGCCGCAAGATGATTCACAACCTGTTTACTTCCCATTTCGCGATTTCATTCCCCGTTGGCACACTGCATCAGCTCAGCTCATACAAGGGGTGCGTAAGGACGAGGATCCTCGCCTAACCATAGCATGGACCATCCCAGGTTCATCGCTTACCACGCCAGCCATTCCACTCTGGATAACCCCTCATGGTGAACTGCCACAAATAGTTACCCGCAACAGTCAAGGTCATGCCACGCTTGTTGATGCTGGCTTCCAACTCAAAGATCAACTCTTCCCCATCAAACGTGGCAATGGGGCCGACTACATCAATTTGGCACGCCTTATCAACCACGCTGGCACAGGCATCCTACAGCAGATAGAGCCCATAGAGGATGAGATATTCAGTCGAGGTAAGCAAGTCATCGACACTTTGAGAAAGAATGGTAAGGCTGGTCGCGAAACTACAGAGTTCTATCGCTGGGTTGATCAATACATTAGTGAACAATATGAAAAGAGATTTCATTTGATGTAGCGTTGGCTGCAATCAAATGTTATGATTCAGGATGATTGTACGATATCCTGGATCACTAATCCCGCCAGCATAAAACCGAAGATGGCGGTGATGTGAGCCAGGGTACCGTTGATCTGGGCCTTTGACGAACACCACTCGTGATTAAGCAACGAGGGATCGCCAGGGCCCATCTTTGCTTTGGGACACATACATTGCTCTGTACCACAGGTGGCGTTATGCCCTTTGTTCTGCAGTAGTTCGTCGGAATAGACACACTGGAACTTACGCTTGGGGAATACCTTATCGCGTTTGAAACGGTTGCGAAGGGCACGGGCCAGCGGATCGCCCTGCACCTTCCAGAACTCTGCGGTTTTGATGCGGGTAGGATCTAACTTCAACGCAGCACCCATCGACGAGAAGAATTTGGGTGCCTTCCCATCTACCCCAGTACGGGAAGAAGCAGTAGCCATCAGGATAAGTAAAGCCTTATCCTTGAGCGAGTCGATGGCATCAATGATATAGTCGTAACTATCAATATGGAAACTATCTGCCGTTTCCGCCGTGAAGATCTGTTGAATCGCTGTGATCTCAGCTGAAGGATTGATGCTGAGCAGACGCTCCTTCAGGACATCCACCTTCACCTGACCCACGGTCTTGGAGGTAGCCATCAGCTGACGGTTGATATTGGTGATGCACACGCGATCGGAGTCAACGATGGTCAGCTGTCGGATACCACTGCGCACCAGACTCTCTGCGCACCATGAGCCTACTCCACCCACGCCGAAGATGATCACACGCTTCTCTGCGATGGAACGCATCGCCTCGTCA
>Ga0247611_10010303_pt1 | contig 11012 bp, 9 predicted proteins | sample 177DNAGHGhighgp2_FD_192422 | JGI IMG/M metagenome (GOLD analysis project Ga0247611, IMG submission 192422) | Sheep rumen microbial communities from Palmerston North, Manawatu-Wanganui, New Zealand - 1770 DNA GHGhigh gp2 | ecosystem: Host-associated > Mammals > Digestive system > Stomach > Rumen ... | reverse complement strand
AGGTGAGGTCGGGAACCTGCGCCCCCGGCAGCGTGGCCGTGATGGAGAAGCGGTCGCCGATGGTCTCGATGGTGGTGACGCCGGCATACTGTCTGAGCAGCACAGCGGCAATGGTCATCAGCACGATGGCAATCAGTGAGCCAGGCAGTTTTTTTAGAGGCGAGAGGTAAGAAGTATGAGGTAGGAGATTAGTGAGGCGGGGCCAAAGGGCGATGATGGCGACGGAGCCGATGCCGACAAGTGCGCTCCAGCGCTCAATGGTATCGAAGGATTCGAAATAAGCCATCCACTTCTCGATGAAGTCTGACGGAACGATCGCCATCGAGAGTCCGAGCAGGTCCTTGATCTGCGTAGTGAAGATAGTCAGTGCGATACCGCTGGTGAAGCCGACGACGATGGGGTACGGGATGTACTTGATAATCGTGCCGAGATGAAGCACGCCGAACATGATAAGGAATACGCCCGCCATGAGCGTGGCGATGGTCAGGCCCTCGAAGCCATATTGCTGGATGATGCCATAGATAATAATGATGAATGCACCCGTGGGGCCACCAATCTGAACTTTTGATCCGCCAAAGACGGAGACGATAAGACCTGCGACGATGGCGGTGATGATACCCTTCTCTGGGGTGACACCTGAGGCAATGCCGAAGGCGATGGCCAGCGGCAGGGCGACGATTCCCACGATAATGCCTGCCAGCAGATCGGTCGTCAACTGCTGACGATTGTAATGCTTAAGCGCCGAAAAGAGTTTCGGCTGAAATGTCATCAATGTTGTCATTTTATCTTGTCATCTCTAAAAACGAGGGCAAAATTACTAAATAAGTGTAAAAATTACCTCTTTTTGCATTGACATATTTAAAAAAGGTGTACTTTTGTTGCCGAAAATCAAGCAAGTGCGTATATCGCACAAAGTTTATTGTTTAATTTAAAATAGAAAGCATTATGAAAAAGGTATTATTCGCTGTGATGGCTATGATTGCCATCGGTTTCACATCGTGTGGAAACAAGCAGGCCGCTCCTGCCGACAACACAGAGACAGCCGCCTTCGACGTGGAGGCTGCCGTCAGTGAGATGACATCCAAGTTGTCTGAGCAGATTGAGGCTCAGGATGCCGGCAAGTTCGCTGAGGTGCTCGCCACCGTTCAGGAGAAGATCAAGGAGATTATCGGCAACAACCCTGAGGTTGCCAAGGAGTATGTGACCAAGATTCAGAACTTCCTGAAGGAGAACGCCGACAAGATCAAGGCTTTTGCCGGTGAGAACGAGTCTGTCAACGCTGCTATTTCGGCCCTGACCGCTGCTCCTGCCGAGTCTATCGTGAGCAGTCTGTCGTCAGCCGTCGGTGCTGCCGGTGACGCTGTCGAGGGTGCCGCCCAGGATGCTGCAGACGCTGCTGCCGACAAGGCTGAGGAAGTGAAGGACGCTGCCAAGGAGCAGGCAGGTGAGGCCGTCGACGCTGCTGCCGACAAGGCCAAGGATGCCCTGGGACTTTAATGAATATTGAATATTGATGAACAAATTTATATTGACACTAGCAGTTGTACTCCTGAGCATGGCTGCCAGTGCTGATAACTCGACTAAGACTTACACCGTGACCGTAGCCTACGACGGTACAAAGGCTGTCGTAACCATTCCCGACGCCATTGCGGGCTACGTCAGCAATCTCAACGGCGAATCCTCGCACGTGAAACTTCTGCAGTCTTCTACTGCCACCCAAAACCCCGGCGAGATTATCTACGCCCTGAGCGGTCAGAGCGAGAATGGTGAGTTCTATTTCACGGGAGAGTATAAGATGACCATGCTGCTTAACGGACTGACACTGGCCAATCCCGACAGTTCGGCCGTACACATCAAGGACGGCAAGCGCATCAAGGTGAGTATGGCGGCCAACACGGTGAACACTTTGAGCGACGGTGTCGCCGACTCCACGTCGAAAGGCTGCTTCCACTGCAAGGGGCATACAGAGTTCGCCGGCAAAGGCACGCTGAACGTGTCGAGCAGTTTCAACCACGCCATCTACAGCAAGGAATATGTGGAGGTGAAGAACTGCACCATCAACGTGACGGGTGCGAAGAAAGACGGTATCCACTGTCAGCAGTATTTCCTCATGAGCAGCGGTGAACTGAACATCAACGGCGTCGAAGACGACGGCATCCAGGTGGAACTGAAGGACACTGTACAGACCGGCATCCTCAAGGACCATGAGGACGAGAACAGCGGCAACTTCTACATGTCGGGGGGATCGCTGTCTATCAACAACCTCGGCGGCTACTGCATCAAGACGGTTGGCAGCATTGCCTTCTCAGGCGGCAAGCAACTCTTTGACACCAACAACATCAAGGACTATGCTACCACAGCCATTCTCCAGCCCCGTACGACTTTGGACGATGCGCAGTCGCCGGTACAGGTCTACGACCTCCAGGGCCGTCGCATGCCTCATGATGCCATGCTTCCGCGCGGTATCTATATCGTGAAGGAGGGTGGCAAGACCAGAAAGATGACCATGAAGTAAATCGTAAAGACATTATCGATATGAAGAAGATTCTCCTAAGTATGACCATGGCCGTCGTAGCCATCAGCGGCTGTGCGGACAACAGTAAGAAACAGCAGGCAGAGCCAGAGTCCATCGCTGCGGAGGCTGCTGCCGTGGAGACTGCTGCCGTGGAAGCCGACGGTGTGATGGCTCCCGACTTCACGCTCAACGACCTCAACGGCAAGCCTCTCGCCCTCTCCAGCCTGCGTGGCAAGTATGTCATCCTCGACTTCTGGGGCTCATGGTGCGGCTGGTGCATCAAAGGCATCCCACAGATGAAGGAATACTACCAGAAGTATGCCGGCAAGTTCGAGATTCTCGGCATCGACTGCAACGACCCCGAAGAGAAATGGAAGGCCGCTGTGGAGAAATATCAGTTGCCCTGGCTGCATGTCTACAACACCCGCGACTCGGGGGTGCTCGAACAGTATGACATTCAGGGGTTCCCCACGAAGATCATCGTCGGACCCGACGGCAAGATCGTGAAGACCATCATCGGCGAAGATCCTGCCTTCTACACGTTCCTCGACGAACTGTTCAAATAAGCAAGAGCATGAAATGCATGAGAAAACCCCGCTCAATCGAACGGGGTTTTCTTATATTTTAGAACTTAAACTTATAGCCGAAGCCTATCATGTGGCGATTCGGTTCAACATCGTCCTCGTCGTCACGCACCTTCTGGTATCGGTAGAACAGACCAAGGGAGTGTTGCTTGGAGACTTTCCAGTCGAGACCGACATGAAAACGCGTCTTCTGCAGACTCCAGGCATTGAAGAACTCGACATTGGCGTAGGGAGTCACGGCAAGGCCTTTCTTGTCATACTCCACCTGCAGACGGCTTCGCAAAATGTTCTTTCCCATGCCACTATAGGTCTTCGACTTTCCGTCATAGGCATTATCGAAGTAACTCCAGCGTTCACTAACGGTGTATTCCGGGCGCCAGGTATATTGCCAGCGTTCACGAAGTGAGAAACGGAAGTCGCCGATGAGTTTCTTGTCAAGTGTGAACGAGACATTGAAGCGATGGCGGGGCGCCCAGTACTTAGCCTGCTTCTTAGGGTCGCCCTCATTAACATCGCCATCGAGCACTTCGTCGTCGTAAGCATCAAAGTAACTGATCTTCTCATTGTGATCATACAGGAACAAATAGCCTGCAGAGAGTTTGAGCCATTTGGTTGCCTTATAGTCAGCCCCCAGCCCGACGCTCCAACGGTCTGCAGTCTTCGTGTTGTCGCGAGTCCGCAGTTCACCTTCCAATGAGAGCGACCACTTCTGGGAGAGTTTCTTCTGTGCCTCGAGCGAGAAGAGGAGACCGAAATCATCCCCTTGGGCACTGGCTGCCAGCGGCAGTAGTGCGAATAATGCAAAAACCAGTCGTTTCACGTTCAGAAATCTTTGAGTTGGTCTTTTGTAAGTTTAAGATTGTCAGCCACGTCGCCGTCGCTACGCTTGCCACGGTAACGAATCTTCACCATGGCCATATCACGGATAAAGTCTACTGCACCCACCTCTACCTGGACAATCTCCAGTCCAAGGCGCTTCTCGAGGTCGGCAACGAGGTCTGCCTTACGGTCGGGTGTGACAAGGTCGATTTTATCATACTGGATAATCTTTGACGGCAGCACCTTGAGATGCCACTCGCTGACCCACACGGCCACCAGGAAGATCAGGTTGGTGATGCCGAGTTCGATCATGGGCACACCTTCAGAGATGGCATTGACGAGCGACAGGGCGATAATAACAAAGAGATAAGTCATCTCACGGACAGGCATGGCGTCGGTACGGTACCGCATGATGGAGAAGATGCCGAAGAGTCCGATACCGATACCTAAGGAAGTCTTGCCTTTCATCTCCTCAAGCACAAAGATCATGAAGAAGACGATGAAGAAGATGGCGATAGAGATGAGCATAAACGTGAAGTAGAAGTCACGTCGCTTGCTCTTCGGATAATACAGACGGTCGATGATGATGCCGACGACGACGAGGTTGATGACCAGTCGGATGAGCATCATCGAGAATGAGGGAGATAAGAATGAATCTAACATAATAATTATTTACGATTTACTATTGATGACTTAATATCTTTTGTATGCTGCGCAGGCGCGGCTTGATCCGATTACGGCGCAGATTGTCATTGGTGAGTGCCGAGCCGATACAGTACTTTGAGAATCCATGAGGATGTATATGCAAGTCGCAAAGTTTACCCAAGATGGGCGAAGGCTGGTTTCCGTCACGTTTGAGTTCAATGATCACGATGTCGCCCATGTCGCGTTTCTGTCCTGTGGCAATATTGTTGAAGCGCAGGTTCGTGTCGATGGTGAGACGCTCCGTACGGGCTTTGTTTACCAGTGTGATACGGTCGAAACGGTTCTCTAACTGCTCGGTCAGATTCTCCGGGTCGTACTTCAGGGTGGCACGCAGGAACTCATCATAATTGATGAAATTCTCATCCTGCCGATGGAACTGGATATCGTGCTGCGGATGGAGGGCATCGAATTGTTCCATGGCAATGCGTTTCTTCTTCGTACGGCCATGGTTGTTCTTCGTCTTCACCTCAAGGAAATTCAGACCTGCTTTGACATAAGAACGGATACGTATCTTCTGCCGGCTCAGATGTCCCACCTGATGACGGTTGTACATGGCACAGTCCGGGGTATCGAAATAAAGCGTATAATAGGGTGAGATGCGCAGCCCATCCGTCTCCTGCACGAAGTAGTCGTCACAGGCCATCACCAGGAGTCGTCGGAGCATGGGCTCCGTCGTCACAAACTTGGTGTCGATGCGGTTCATCAGTCTGATGTCCTTCATCTGCTCCAAGGTGATAGGCTCATAGTGGCTTAGAATCTCTGTCATACGTTGTCAAGTTATTCGTTTATGGCTGCAAAGTTAGAGTGTTATCCTGAGTCAAGGAAATCTATTCTGCGAATCATGTATTTTTTTCAGCGAATATCCAGTTCTACAGGACAGTGGTCACTACCGAAGACGTCATTATGGATCTTGGCATCGTCAAGTCGTTCACGCAGACGGTCGGAAACGACGAAATAGTCAATACGCCATCCGGCATTCTTCTGCCGGGCCTGGAAACGGTATGACCACCACGAATACTTCACGACCTCCGGGTATTTGTAACGGAAAGTATCAGTAAAGCCACTGGCCAGCAGATGACTGAACTGCTGACGCTCCTGGTCTGTAAAGCCGGCATTCTGCCGATTCGACTTAGGGTTCTTGATGTCAATCTCCTCATGGGCAACATTCAGGTCTCCACAGAGGATGACAGGTTTCTGCCCGTCAAGTCGCTGAAGGTATTGCCGGAAATCATCTTCCCATGTCATGCGGTAGTCCAGACGCTTCAAACCATCCTGAGAGTTCGGTGTGTAACAGCATACCAGATAGAAATCGGCCATCTCGAGGGTGATGACGCGCCCCTCATGGTCATGCTGGTCGATGCCGATACCATAGGCCACGCTGAGAGGCTGGTGACGGGTGAAGATGGCGGTACCGGAGTAGCCTTTCTTATCAGCATAGTTCCAATAACTCTCATAGCCATCGAACTGCAGATCGAGTTGTCCTGCCTGCATCTTCGTTTCCTGCAGACAGAAGAAGTCAGCATCCAACTGACGAAACACCTCGCTGAATCCCTTTGCTTCGCAAGCACGAAGACCGTTCACATTCCAACTGACAAACTTCATCGTTCATTAAAATTTGACTGCAAAGGTACAAATTTTTAGTGAAGAGTGAAGAGTGAAGAGTGAAGAATTTGCTGCCGCCATACATATTTTTTTAATTCTTAACTCTTAATTCCCACTTTTTTTATATCTTTGCAGCGAAAAGTGCAGTTGTGCATTGTGAATGACGAATTAGACTAAAGATGCTCAGGACACTTACCAGACAAATCAAGGAATACAGGACTGCATCCATCCTCACACCTTTTTGGACGGCCATGGAGGTGGTGATGGATGTGCTGATACCCTACGTGACAGCCTCACTCATCGACAAGGGACTGAATGCCGGCAATATGGAGAACGTTTGTCTTTATGGTGCCATCATGCTCGGCATGGCCTTCCTCTCGCTGGCCTTCGGCATCCTCGCAGGCCGCAGTGTGGCCTATGCTTCATCGGGCTTTGCCGCCAACCTGCGCAAGGCGATGTATCGGAATATCCAGCGCTTCGCCTTCAGCGACATCGACAAGTATTCGACATCGGGACTGGTGACGAGGATGACCACCGACGTGAACAATCTGCAGAACGCCTATCAGCAGATTCTCCGCATCACCGTTCGGGCACCGTTCCGACTCGTTCTCTCCATCGTGATGTGTCTCGTCATCGACGCCCGCCTCAGCCTGATCTTCATTGTGGCGATGATTATCCTCGGCTGTTCGCTCTATCAGATCATCTCGCGCGTGGCCAAACTGTTCCAACAGGTGTTCGAGCGTTACGACGAACTGAACCAGAGCGTACAGGAGAACATCCACGCCATCCGAGTGGTGAAGGCATTCGTGCGTGAAGACTATGAGAACAAAAAGTTTTCACGAGCCGCTGAGGGACTTTATCAATTATATGTACGCGCAGAGAGTCTGATGGCCCTCAACCACCCCATCATGAACATTGTGGTCTATGGTTGTATCATCGCCCTGTCGTGGTGGGGAGCACATTTCATCGTCTCGGGTACGCTGACCACGGGTGAACTGACATCGCTTTTCACCTATGTCATGTCTATCCTCCAGTCACTGATGATGCTCTCGATGATCTTCGTTATGCTGACGCAGAGTGCCGCCAGTGCCAAACGTGTCTGCGAAGTCATCGAGGAACAGCCCGACATCGTGAATCCCGAGCACCCCGTCTATGAGATTGCCGACGGCAGCGTCGTTTTCCGGGGAGTAAGATTTGATTATCATTCTAAGGAATCAAGGAATCAAGGAATAATCGACACAAGTGTTGAAAAAGAAATGCATAAATCCCCTGATTCCTCAGAGAAGAAACACAAGCGCTCAGCACTCTTCAATGTATCCTTCAAGATTGAGAGCGGCGAGACGATCGGTGTCATTGGCGGCACGGGCTCTGGTAAGTCCACCCTCGTCAGCCTCATCTCACGCCTTTATGACGTATCGCAGGGCGAAGTGCTCGTGGGAGGACGGAATGTGAAGACTTACGACCTCAAGGCGCTTCGCTCGGCTGTGAGTGTGGTGCTGCAGAGTAATATCCTATTCTCTGGTTCCATCCTCGACAACCTCCGCTGGGGGCATCCGCAGGCGACACAGGCTGACTGTGAAAGGGCCTGCCGACTGGCCTGTGCCGATGAGTTTATCGAGCAGATGCCTGAGGGCTACAATACCCATATCGAACAAGGCGGAACAAATGTCAGCGGCGGACAGAAGCAACGGCTCTGTATCGCCCGCGCCTTGCTGAAACAGCCGAAGATCCTTATCCTCGACGACTCCACCTCGGCCTGTGACACCGCCACCGATGCGAAGATACAACGGGCCTTCCGCGAAGAACTGCCGGAGATGACCAAGATCATCATCGCCCAGCGCATATCGAGCGTTAAGCATTGCGACCGTATCCTCGTGATGGACAATGGCGTCGTCACAGGCTTCGACACCCATGAACGACTGCAGAAGACCAACGAACTTTATCAAGAAATCTGCGCCATACAAGAGGCTGACTGCGGTGACTTTGATGCGCCTTCTTCCCCTTCTCAGTCAGGAGGAACTAGAGGAGGTCTGAACAACCAAACAGGAAAAAGATGAGACAGCCAACCTTCGACAGAGGCCCTCGCGGCCCACACGCCCAGAACCAGGGAGGCATCCAGAAAGCCAGTAAGGAACAGCGTGCCGTCATCTGGCGACTCGCAAAGTATGTGCTGAGCGACTATAAGTTCAGCATCCTGACCGTGCTCGCTTGCATCGCCATCACCTCCGTCACTACCCTCGCCTCTACCCTCTTCACACGCACCCTCATCGACGACTATATCGTACCGCTGACTCAAGCCGCCAATCCTGAATACACAACACTGCTGCAGACGCTCTTCAAACTCGGCATCATCCTGTTCGCAGGTGTGGTCTGTTCCTATCTCTACAACCGTCTGATGATCAACGTCTCGCAGGGTACGATGCTCCGCCTGCGCCAGCGCATCTTTGAGCGGATGGAACGCCTGCCCATCAGTTACTTCGATCAGCACTCCCACGGTGAGATGATGTCTGTCTACACCAACGACGTCGACTCACTGCGGCAGATGATCAGCACGAGTATCTCTCAGGTGTTCAACTCCATCATCACCATCTGCGTCACCTTTGCCTCGATGATCGTGCTCAGTATTCCACTAACCCTCGTCAGTGTCGTGATGGCGGCGGTGATGATGGTCACCACCACCTGGCTTGGCAAGCGCAGCCGAAAGTATTTCCGCACACAACAGGAGAGTCTTGCGAAGGTGAACGGTTTCATCGAGGAGATGATGACAGGCCAGAAGGTCGTCAAGGTGTTCTGCCACGAGAATCAGGCTATCGAGGAGTTTGAACGCATCAACGAGCAGTTGCGCGCCTCAGCCTGCGAAGCCAACAGAATCGCCAACATCGTCATGCCTGTCAATGGCAACCTCTCCAACCTCGGCTATGTGCTTATCGCCGTCGTGGGTGCGACCCTCGCCCTGGGTGATTTCCCTCACCTCTCACTTCTGACCTCTCACCTCTCCTTGGGTACCATTGTGGCCTTCCTCACACTCAACAAGAGTTTCACCCAGCCCATCACTCACGTTTCACAACAGATCAACTCCGTGCTGAATGCCACCGTCGGCGCAGAGCGCGTGTTCCGTCTCATGGATGCAGAGCCGGAGGTTGACAACGGGAAATGGATCCTGGAAAATGGGAAATGGATCGTTCCCTCAGAGGAAGCCATACCTCAAACCTCAAACCTCAAACCTCAAATCTCAAACCTCAAACCGTCAGGGGCGACGTAGACTTCACGGATGTAGACTTCGGCTATACGCCACAGAAGCAGGTGCTCTTCGACATCGACATCAACACCAACCCCGGGCAGAAGATCGCCTTTGTCGGAGGGACTGGTGCAGGCAAGACCACCATCATCAACCTCATCAACCGCTTCTACGAGATTCAACAGGGAAAGATCCTCTACGACGGTATTCCGCTGACGGACATCCGCAAGGAATCACTCCGTAAGTCGATGAGCATCGTCCTTCAAGAGACCCACCTCTTCACTGGCACCGTGCTCGACAATATCCGTTACGGTCGTCTGGGAGCCACGGATGAAGACTGCGTGGAAGCAGCCCGTCTCGTGGGGGCCGACGACTTCATCCGCCGTCTCGCCAACGGCTATCAGACCATGCTCAATGGTGACGGTGGCAATCTCTCGCAGGGAGAACGACAACTGATTGCCATCGCCCGTGCTGCCGTCAGCAATCCCCCTGTGCTCATCCTCGACGAGGCCACATCCTCCATCGACACCCGTACGGAACGGCTCGTACAACGAGGCATGGACTCACTGATGCTGGGTCGCACCACCTTTGTCATTGCCCACCGCCTCTCCACCATCCGCAATGCCGATCAGATCATCGTCCTCGACCACGGCCACATCATCGAACAGGGCACCCACGACGAACTCCTGGAGTTACGCGGCAAGTACTATCAGCTCTATACAGGCAATGAACTTACAGCATAGAAGCGAAAAGGTAAAAAGTAAGCAGGTAAAAGCGTGAAAACTCGTTAAAAAATCACGGCGGCAGCAAATTCTTCACTCTTCACTCTTCACTTTTCACTAAAAAGTAGTACCTTTGCATCCGCTTTCGAGCACATCGGTCCCGTAGCTTAGCTGAATAGAGCGTCAGATTCCGGTTCTGAAGGTCTTGGGTTTGAATCCCAACGGGATCACTTTTGGGATGGACAAAGCCAATCCTGTTATTGAGTATCCCAAACTTTTACTCTCCATTTATTTGGCCATCTCAAAAACTATTCATACCTTTGCAGCAGATTTGTCGAATATTTACTAAAACAACGCATCTTATGAAACTACGTAACTATGGATGGCTATGCCTCATGCTGCTCCCGCTCACGGCGATGGCCGGGACAAGTACCTATGACCTTCAAAAGCCCTTTGGCTTCTGCACACTATCGTCGCGCACCACAGATACGCCCTACGACATCACGGGCGGAGGCTGTTTTGACTACCCTGCAACGGACGTCAGCAGCAGCGACATCATCACCCTGACATCGAACGGCGACGACATGAGGGGCGATATCGACAAAGCCATCAGGGACTACAGTGTGATTATCCTGGACGGTTCGAATGGCGACTTCATCGTGTCGAGCACCATCTCGTTGACAGGCATCAGCGACAAGACGCTGATCGGCATCAACAATGCCCGCCTCTGCACCACATGGTATGCCACGCAGGATATCATCGATGCGCTCAACGAGGCTGGCGTGCCTAAGATGAGCACCAGCAAGGGCACAGGCGGCACCCTCTCG
>Ga0247611_10010301_pt1 | contig 11013 bp, 27 predicted proteins | sample 177DNAGHGhighgp2_FD_192422 | JGI IMG/M metagenome (GOLD analysis project Ga0247611, IMG submission 192422) | Sheep rumen microbial communities from Palmerston North, Manawatu-Wanganui, New Zealand - 1770 DNA GHGhigh gp2 | ecosystem: Host-associated > Mammals > Digestive system > Stomach > Rumen... | reverse complement strand
GACCTCCACCAAGATTGCGAGCCATTAATACCTCAACATTTTGGTTATCATATACTTCATCAAGATAATCTTTTACACAATTGATTTCTTCAAAATATGGGAAATACCACAGGTTTTTATTATCTTTTTTATCAGATAATACCCAAACTTTTGTACCAGGCAGCATTTTTGTAAATGACTGGTATTTATTCATATGTAATGGCATAACCCACGGCATAAGTTTTTGTCTTATTGTCTTATTGTTTGTTACACCAGGAATAGTACATTTAACACGACCAAGATGTTCAGGATCATCAACTGTATCAACAACTGATGGTATAAGTTCAAAATCAACTAAATCCATTTTTTATTCTCCATATATTTAATCATATATTATAATTGCGAAGTTTTGGTTGATTCTGGCTGTACATCACCCATCATTTCTGAGTCTACATCACCGCCGCCTCCGTTATCATCTTCAGCGCCACCGCCTTCATCACCTCCGAACATATCATTATCACCGCCGCCTTCATCACCGCCTTCTTCATCTTCACCACCTTCTTCATCACCTGAACCTTTACCTAGTTTTTCTTCACGCTTATATTTTTCATTCAATTCAAGATCAGCATCAGACATCTTCAAGTATTTTTCAATCAAGAATTTATTTGAGAAGTATGGTATATCATTTCCTTCTGCATCTGTTGTAACAAGTGATTCTTTAAATGTACCAATGAATTCAATACGGCGAGTCATAACTTCAATATTCATTTGTTCTTCAAACAAGTTATATGAATTAAATCTCAATGATACAGCATTTAATATTCTCTTATCATTTTTTATATCAGGTATAGATAATGACAGCTGAATACGCAATGGCTTCAATAATATTTGTGCAAAATTATTACGCAAGCGATTAACAAAGCGTGAGAAATCAATTTCATCTCTCATGGCCTGTGTTGGATCTGTGCCAAACCATGTTGCTTGTGCTTCTTTATCAAAACGATTCTGTGGAATTTTTGACATTCTATACAACTTGTTTTCAAAATATTTTATCTGGTCAGAATCATTCAATTGTGGTCCATTATCAACAAGAGTTTCAATTTGTGGAGTTCCGTGTTCATTTTCTGGCATCCAATATTCTTTATTGAATGGCATATTTACTTTACCATTAACTTGAAGTTCACCTGTTTCAACATTGAATGATATATCTTCACGATAACGGTTCATTGCCTGGTTAAGTGTTTGTATACCCTTTGCACGATTCATACCAGCAACAGGAATTGTGAAATGTGTCTTAAATGATGATTGTGTAACTGTCCAAATGACTTGTGCTTGTTCAACAATACGATACAAATTGAATGGACGAATCAAACGCTCAAGATATGATTGGCGTGTTGATACACCACTGTCTTCATATTTTATATATACTATTTGTGCATCAAGCAATTTACGCTCACGTCCAATGACATCTTTAAACTGAACCCAATATGTTATTTCATCTTCAACTACTCTCGTAAGTGTTGATGGATCTACATCAATAATACCAATTATGTTTTTTGGTGATTCAAGATTATCATATATAATTTCATAACAAATAACACCATCAATTAGATATCGCTTGAATATATCCCATGCAGATTCTTTCCAGTTAAGCAACATATATATTTTATAAAATGCAACATCCATAGCTGCACGGATTTCTTCAGCATTCTTTTCATTTAAATCTTGTATAAGCCCTGTATCTAAATATGGGGTTGCAATATATGCTTCTTCATCATCATAAACAATTGCTTCATTTGCCATAACATCAAGTATATCTTCAAGTTCAGGTTGCATTGCCATCTTTCGAAGAATATCGCGCTTTTGGTCAAGTGATTTTTCTGAAAATGATTTTTCTTCTTCTGGTTTTACTTTCCAATTGTTTAATCCACCTCCATATAATGTCTGCTGTAACAATGCATCATCTTTTGGCTGAAGTAATTTATCAGCAGGCACAGCCATCATGTTTTTATATACCTTATCAGTATAATTCATTCCATAATGTGACAGACTTGTTAATATAGATGAAAATTTTGATGGTTTTTTATAATTTTCGCCTGATGAAGACATTACATTATTCACGGCTTCAAGAATTGTTTTCTCTTCATCAAATACACTACTAAGATTTCCAAGAATCATATTTATAAAACTTTATACTATGTTTTAATAAAAATAATTATATATTTTTAATATTCTGTATTTTATGATATTATTTCTTATATATTTGAATTTTTGAAAATGATTACTATATTGTATATGTGTTAATATCAAATAAATATGGAAAAACAATATACAATTAAACTTTCAAAGCGCCAGCTTCAATTGCTTTCATATGCTTGTGACAGAATGTCACGATTGATTGAAGGCCAGGATTGGACATATCAGGAGCTTATGGAACAAGCATGGGAAAAACGATGCAAAGAAGCAGTTGGTGGCCACGGTATGGATAATAACTGGGATGGTGGATGGCACAACATGCGGCAAGATGCTGAAGATATTTGTAAGAAAATTAAAAAACGCTTTTGGGGATGTGAACCAAATCAAATGTATGGAATAAAATATGATTCAACATCTGATATACTTTATGACATGCATCAGGTTATGAGACATCAGCTGTGGTTAGATAGTGATAGACAATTTATGGGGGTTGATTCATCAGAAGCAATGCAAGTTTCAGATGAGCCATTAATTGAAATTGAATGATATGATAGGAAAACCAAAATATAAAATAGGAGATAAGGTATCATTTAAATTAGAAGATACAATATATACAGGATATGTACATATTGTTGATGCATATGGTACGTTTGATGATTCATCAGATGTATCATATGATATATTAGTTGAAAATTATGGTAATAACAAAATCAAATGTTTATTTAAACATGTTAATGAATATTTAATTATTGAACAGTATTATGAGAACTTGGACAGCTTCAGACGTAGGAAAAGTTGAAGAAATTAAAATTGCTCTTTTATAACTTGAAAAGGAACGTTCTATTTCTTATAATGAGGAAATGCAATGGTTAGATGAACTTAAATATAGAAAATAAAATTATGAAAAAGTACATTAACAAAGATATTTTAGTAGCGGAGATAGAGAAAATAAAATCATATATTGGTAGTGACAAATATCTTAGTGATTTTGAAAAGGGGTGTAATTTTGGTAGAGAGGATGTATGTGATTCATTATTGAACTTTATTAACACCATTGAAGTGAAAGAGGTGGACTTGTGTAAAGAGATAGAAGAACAAATTACTAAATATTACAATGATTGTGAACAAAAATTAAAAGAAATGGATGATAATGACAACGATTTTTCTTTTATGACACTTGATAATTTTGCTAAGTACTTTTTTGAACTTGGTCTTAAAGCACAGAAAGAAGAATAAGATATGACACAAAAAGAAAAAGAATTATTGATAAAAGACCTTTGTGCAAGGTTGCCATATGGAGTAGCAGTTGAACTTGATGAAAAGTTTGGATTTAATAAAGGGACACATGTATTAGTTAAAGAATTATTGGACTTATATTGTGTAGAAGGTATGAAACCATATCTCCGTCCGATGTCAAGTATGACTGAGGAAGAGAAAATTGATTATCAAGCATTCTTCAACTATGATGGTGTTGAATATCCAGAAGAATATGTTGACTGGCTTAATACCCACCATTTTGATTATAGAGGTTTAATTGAGAAAGGTTTAGCAATTGAAGCACCAAATGATATGTATAAAACATGAAAAAGTTTAAAGATATTAAAATCGGTGATACAGTATATGTATATGGCAACCTAGAACCAGTACAAAAATTTACAGTGACATATATCGAGGAATTTGATATTAATAATCAACATAATTTATATAGTATTGGTTATGATAATTTTGGTTCTAAGCCAAAATCATATTGGGATTCTATACAATCGAGCTGTAGATTAAACGATACAAGTAGTACTTTTGGTTGTTATGCAGCAACCGTATATTTTAATCAAGAAGATGTTATAAATCGTTTCAACAAAGATATTAGTACTTTAGAACGTTATAAACAAAACTTCATTGATAAAACAAAGGAATCATGACACAAGAAGATAAATATTTATTGCTTAAAGACCTTTGTGGAAGAATACCATATGCTCCTATAGTAAAAACAAAGTCTTATAAAGGAACATTTAATGGTAGGTTAATTACCGTTTCTACTAAGATGCTACATACTACAGATACAAAATGTACTTTAGGAGAAGTTTGGATAGATGAAACAGATGAAGCTTTATGGCTTGATTGTGGTTTATTTAAACCATATCTCCGTCCAATGTCAAGTATGACCGAGGAAGAAAGAGAAGAATATCTGAGTATTAAGATGCAAGAAACTGAAAGGGTTGCTCTTGCAGAAGTATATCGTCCAGAAGCCATTTCTGAAATAATGGATTGGCTCAATGCTCATCATTTTGACTACCGTGGTCTTATTGAAAAAGGTCTTGCTATTGAAGTAACAGAAGAAAATAATCCTTATAAAGAATAAATATTTTTATCTGAAATAACAATGACTAAATATCCTTACGAAGTAGATGATAAATGTATAAGAGTATCTCCAAATATATTTGTTGTTAAAAATCAAAACGGTTTTAACAAAGCTTTGTATGAATACAAAAAGCCATATAATGGAGAATATGATGGTAAAATAAATTATTCTAAAAAGGAATTGAGAGAAATGATAGATAATTACCCAACTTGTTATCCATCTATTGTAAATTTACATTTTATTTGGGAAATAAGTAAAATAGAAGTTGAAATTATTAATAATACTGAATTGAAAATTTTAAATAAGTTTTATAATGAATTTAAAAAGGAAAAGGGGATTGTGTCCTAATTGTAAAAAAGAAGTTATTGTAAAAGAAATTAAGAATGAAAGATGTCCTTATTGTGGAACTTATTTAACATCAGAAAGATTTTATTCATTTAAATGAATAAAATTAATCAATGTGCTAAGTCAATATAAATTTTTTAAAATTTCAAATTATGAGCAATTACGTTGTTATAGATGGAGATAGATATGATTTTAAGAATGTATCAAAAATCACTGAGGATTCTTGCTCTGTATGTGCATTAAAAAATTTTTGTAATATTGAAGATACTCCATGCTCTGTATTTAATCCCTCTGAAATAGTTTCTAATCGATATCAGTATGCATTCGCCAAACATGTTAAATTTCAAAATAATGAAAAAGAAATTATAAAGAATAAAGTTATGACAAAGTACATAGATAAAGACGTTTTATTGGCGGAGATAGAGAGATTGCAAGATTCTATAAAATCAACTGCTATTGATGGCAGAATAAGCAAAGAACAAGCCGAAGCATATAAAGTATGCGTAAAACTAAGAAGTTTTGTTGAAGACACCCTTGAAGTGAAAGAGATAAATGTTGAATTAGAAAATGAAAATAATAATCCCAAAGTTACTATTGGAACTAAAATTCGTTCAAAAACAAACCCAGATATAATTCTGAATATTATTTCTGATGATTGCCATGGAGATGAGTTTGAATGCTCAAATGGTAGCGTATTATCATTAAAACAAATTGAAAAGTATTATGACCTCATAATTTAAATGAAAAAAATATGATAGTTAATGTTGATACTGGTAAAATTGTTAAAGAGTGTGAATTAAATCGTAGTTATGCGTGCTGTGGTTGCGAACATTATTATGATGAAAGCGATATTGTATGTAAACGTGGATGTAAACATTATGTGAGAAAATTATAAAACAAGAAGAATAAGATTATGGAACATTTAATAGATAAAGACGTTTTAATAATGGAGATTGAGAGATTGCAAGATTCTATAAAAGCAACTGCTATTGATGGTAGAATAAGCAAAGAACAAGCTGAAGCATATAAAGTATGTGTAAAACTAAGAAGTTTTGTTGAAGACACACCTGAAGTAAAAGATGAAAATGATAATTTTATATTATAAGTTATGACACAGAAAGAAATAGAATTATTGGTAAAAGATCTTTGTGGTCGATTACCTTATGGAACAATTTATGATATTAAAATTGGTGGAGTAACATATGTAAAAGTATCATTAAATTCATTTTATTATGGTTTAATTGAAAAAAATTTTAATAATGGGCAATTACAATCAATAATTCCGTATCTTAGAAAAAATGACATATCATTTGAACATAAAGGTTTTTATTTAGAAAATCTTAATGATGTAATTGATTATTATAATTCTAATCATATTGATTATAGAGGATTTATTAAGCAAGGACTTGCATATGAAGCACCAGAAGGAATGTATAAATAAAAGGAGAAATAATGAAAAGCAAATTTAAACTTGGTGATGTGTTCACTAAAAAATATACACGAGATACAATACCTATAGAGATATATGAAATATCTTATAATGCAATTGAACCAATATATAAATTAAAACCTATTAGATTATGTGGTGATGATATTGTATTGGGAGAAGAAGCACTAACGGACTTATATAATAAAATCAACTAATATTTAATAAACTTAAAGAAAATAATTTAATATGATTATATGTGGATATGCTGGAATAGGAAAAAGTTATCTTGCACATAACTTCCCTAATATTATTGATTTAGAGTCAACGCCATTTGAAAAGGATTGGGACAGATATTATAAATGTGCCAAACATTATAGTAATCAAGGTTTTCTCGTATTATTGTCTTGTCACAAAGAAATAAGGGAACGTGTGTTAGCAATGTCTTATGCAGAAAGAATCACTATATTCCCTTGCATAAATGATAAAGAACTATTTAGAAAACGCTATGAACAAAGAGGCAACAGTGAAGAATTTATAAAACTTCAAATGGATAATTGGGAAAAATGGACTTCTGAAAATAATAGACTACTTACCGAACGTCTTGAATATATGGAAAGTGGGGAGACACTCTATGACACAATTATGAGACTTTCAAAATTTAACCCAAATATTCTTTCTCTTATCAACACACTTGAAGTGAAAGATGTGGACTTGGAGAAAGAAGCAACAGAATTTGTGCAAACAAAAGAATTTGTTGAAAGTAAAGAAAGTTCAGTTTTATTGATAGCAAAATATTTCTTTGAACTTGGTCTTCATTCAAAATAAAATAAATCCATATAAAGAATAAAATTATGAAAACAGGAATAGAATTAATTGCTGAAGAAAGACAAAGACAAATTGAAGTTGAAGGTTGGACAAAAGAGCATGATGCCGAACATACTAACGATTCTTTAGCCCTTGCAGCTGTATGCTATGCTATGCCGAGTGAACTAAGACATTACTCTTATTGTCCTTTAAGAAAGGAAAGAGTTCCTGACTTTTGGCCTTGGGCAAAGAGTTGGTGGAAGCCTTGTCCTGAAGATAGAATTAGGGAATTGACGAAAGCTGGCGCTCTTGTTGCTGCTGAAATTGACAGACTACAAGCACAAAAAGGAAAGTAAGATATGACACAGGAACAAGAAAAATTATTTAAAAAGAAAGTTTGGGATTATCATATTACTGAAAACACAACAGAATATGAAATAGCTGAGCATTTCTTTGAATTTGGATTAAAAGTACATAAAGAAGAATTATAAAAAATAATTTTTAATATGGAACAGTATATTTCAAAATCCGCTTTACTAAATGAGATAAAGAAAAGATATGAGTATTGGAGAGAAAAAGAATTTAATTCTCATAGCACAGAATCTGAAATAAGAATGTCTGAATGCCAACATTTAATGCTTCTATTAAACAACATTGAAGTGAAAGATGTTGACTCAGAAAACAGTATGGTCTGTAAAGTAGATTGGTATGATGGGCCACTTCTTGATTATACTCAAGAACAACAAGATGATTTATTAGAGAAAATAGGTGCTAATGTAGGTGATAAAATTAGAGTAATCTTAATGAAGGAATAATATGGGATTAATAAATAAATCCGCTTTAGTAGCAGAGATAGATGGGTTGCAAGAAACAACTATGGATGAGAACCGGAATTTTTTGTCTTCATATCACGAGGGTATATTTGATGGACTTTCAATGATTGTGCATTTCCTTGACACCATTGAAATGGAAGATGAAAATTTGATAATACATACAATTATAGCAGAATGTTGTGATTGGCTTACAATGCATACTAATCTTAGTCATGATAAAATAGAAGATTGTCGCAACTTAATGCTTACAGTAAAAGAAGAACAATTTAAAGCACAGAAAGGAGAATAAAGTTATGACAAGAGAAGAAGAATTAGAACTTGGTTCATATCAGGCATATCCATCAAAAGTTGAATATTCATCAGTTGGTGATTGTCTTGTTGATTATAACGCTGAACAAAGACGTATTTGGTTAACTGGTGCGAGCTGGGCAGATGAAACACTTATGAAGCGTATTAAAGATTTTATCTATTATTATCATTTTAATTATACAACAGATTTTAAGGGAACTGAACAATTTGTTGAAGATCTTTGTAAATCTATAAAAGAATAAATTATAAAAACTTAATATATGACAATAGAAGAAAAGGCAATAAGCATTGTTTAAGCATAGAAAAAAGTAGATTGTCATATAAAGCAATAAAATTATGAAAAAGATTATCATATTATCATTTACCGCCTTGATGATGGTTGGGTGTAATATTGAACCACCACAGTGGTATTCAATTTATAACGGTGACAAATGGGATATATTAAAAATGAACAATTCAACATATATCATGATTCCTAAATATGAAGAATACCATGAACCTTGTACATTAAAAATAGAAACAAAGGCAACTGCTGTTTCTGCAAGAAACGCAGACAGAAGGAATTGAAATATATTATTGAACAATTAAGTAAGTAGTTATGGGCAAACATTATAAAAAAGAAGAAGAAAAAAGAAAAGAAAGACAAATAAATATCAAATTTAAAATTGTCGATAGTTACGGAAGTCTTATTGGAAACAATACAAATCTTCAAAAAAGTAAGCATAGAAGAAAATGTGGTTAAACAATTAAAAGAAAAGTGAATTGTCTTTAAAAAATAATTAAATAACTATGATACAAGAAGTATATTGTTCTTATGAAGTAGCTAAACTTCTTAAAGAAAAAGGATTTAATGAATATTGCCTGAAAAATTATTGGAGTTCTGATAAAGAACTTCATGATTGGAAATGGGAATTGAGTTATAACCGAAATAGTGATGAAAACCGTAATACAAAAGATTGTGCAGCACCAACTCAACAAATGGCAATGAAGTGGTTGCGAAAGGTACATAATATATTATTATTTATCCTTCCAGCACAAGAAAATGGAAAACTTGCCTATCTTGTAGAAGTTTGGACTTGGAATGATGAAGAAGGTATATATGAATCTACTTATGCACCAATGCCAAGAAAAGAGCCAGAACAAGCCATTGAAGCGGCTATTAAATATGTACTTGAAAATTTGATTTGATTATGACATAAAAAGTAACAGAAAGAATGTATAATAAAATAGAAATTTATGAAATTTTTTAAGAAATTTATGAAATGTAAATGTATTAAATGTGGAGAGGAAATTCCATCATGGTGGTATTATAAGAATGACAAAGAACTATGTGGTGATTATACATACATAGGCTATTGTTCTACTTGCGAAGACCTTGCAAGATATACTGGAAACTTATAAATATAATAAGTTATGATTAAAGAAGCATATGTTTCATTTGAAGTAGCAAAACTACTTAAGGAAAAAGGATTTAATGAACTTTGTGGTAGATATTATAGTTCTCAGTTTAATGAAATGAGAACTGTAGGTGATATATGTATGATGAGTTGGAATTCTATAAGTGATGAATACGAATATATTAGTATTCCAACACACCAAATGGCAATGGCATGGCTACGTGAGATTTATCATTTAGAGATAAATATTACATTCGGATTCCCATTTATTGATGGCAAACAACAATACAAATACTTTTGGAGTATCGTCAGGGTATGCGACAACCATCTTGAATATCCGATGGATGACCCAAATAGTGCTTATTATAATGAAGAAATGGCAGACTCTTATGAAGATGCTGTAGAAGCAGCATTAAAATATTGTCTTGAAAAAATAATTAAATAATATGGCATTTAAAACTGGAGGATTTAAAACAAAATATATAGAAGAGCGCGGATATATCCGTAATGAATACACTATATATTGTGCCGTTGAAAGTGTGTCAGATATTTGTGTATATAACATGCTTGATGATAAAGGCAATGAAAAAGAAATTAATATATCAGGTGAAGATGATACCAGTGATTTTGGAAATCATTCTTTAATTGATTGCTTATTTTATTTAAAACAACATAAAAACAAACATTATCAATTTAAAGAACATGATATTCTTATTGAAGAAATGACTAATGAAGAAATGAAAATGATATATGGACGGTAATATTAAAAGAAGAATTTAAATGTAAAAAATATTCACATAAAAATTTGGTTTGATTATGATAAACGAAGCATATGTTTCATTTGAAGTTGCAAAACTTCTGAAAGAAAAAGGATTTGATGAAAAATGTCAAAAGGTATATTTAGATAATGGTAAATTAATGTGGTTTACTAATTTTATGGAAGGCGAATCTTTTGGTGATAATGCAGATATTAACACAGAAATTAACTATGATAATTCAATAACTTCAGCATATTTATGTCCTACGCATCAAGTAGCAATAGCTTGGCTTAGAGAAGAATATAGAATTTCTATTGAAATATCTGCATTGAACCGGTATCGTTGGGTTTATACAATTTATAGACTTTTTGATGAAAGAGTTGTTGAAGTATGGAATGATGGTACATATGTTTCATATGAAGATGCAACTGATGATGCATTAAAATATTGTTTAGAAAATTTAGACAAATTTATATGATACAAGAAGCATATTGTTCTTATGAAGTGGCTAAACTTCTTAAGGAAAAAGGATTTAATGAATCCATGAGATGTTGGTATGATAATTTTCAAGATTTTCATGAAGAAGGGGTGAGAATGAGTAATA
>Ga0247611_10010298_pt1 | contig 11015 bp, 3 predicted proteins | sample 177DNAGHGhighgp2_FD_192422 | JGI IMG/M metagenome (GOLD analysis project Ga0247611, IMG submission 192422) | Sheep rumen microbial communities from Palmerston North, Manawatu-Wanganui, New Zealand - 1770 DNA GHGhigh gp2 | ecosystem: Host-associated > Mammals > Digestive system > Stomach > Rumen ... | reverse complement strand
AAGATCTAGATTATTTACTGATGTTGAATATGACACGTTAGAAACCGTGAAGATATTTAACAGCGCACAGTATGGAAAATATATCCAACATGGCGCTGAGTTTATTGACTATGGTGAGTCTGAGGGAAAGTTTTATTTAGTGTTTCGACGTGATGATGTTAGAGATTTGTTTGATAAGTGGTGTCGTTTTGAGTTATAAACTATTAGCATTTGACCAAAGCACATCCAAAACTGGGTGGGCTTTTTTTGATGGAGAAAAACTTGCTGAATATGGCGTTATAAATAAAACAAAGATTAAAGATACCCCTAATCGTATTAAAGAGATGTATTTAGAAATCATACAGCAAATTGATGAATTGCACCCAGACAAGGTGATTATTGAAGCGGTGCAGCAACAGGCATCTCCTGCAACTTCAATGATGTTATCGCAACTGCAAGGTATGATTATTGGATATCTATATGAACACCATATTGCTGTTGATAGTCCATTGCCAACACAGTGGCGTAAAAGGCTTGGATTTCAACAAGGGCAAGGAATTAAACGAGATGATTTAAAGGTGCAGTCAATATCATATGTGAAAGATACATATGGGATTGAAACCGAGTCTGATGATGTGGCCGACGCTATTTGTATTGGCGCTGCTATGTGTGAATAAGAAAGGATTTGAAATATGGCTAATAAAAAAAAGACAGTTGATACTTCTACACTTCCTATTAATTTCTTTGGCGATGTATTGAGCGTTCAGTCTAGCCCAATAAAAACCTTTGAATATCACTATGGTGATACATCTGTGGAAGTTAAATATAAGCCATCATTATCACAAAGTGAACGCAATGATTTTATGCATTCTGTGTGGGCAGTTTATTATTCTAAAGACAAAAATGGGAACATGGATTATCGTCCATATATGTTTGATGTTGTAATGCGTTATCTTATGGTAATTATGTATTGCGTCAATGTGCCAATTGATACAAAACAGCCCATTGACACATATGAAAGATTTTTAGTAGAAACTGATTTTTGTGACGAGCTTGAAAAGCATTTAATAGATTTTAGCGCTGTAAAGGCATCGTGCAAAGAATATATAGATCGTATGGTTGGGATACACACCGCGTCTGTACAAAATGATGTTGAAATTGCAATTGGTAAAATTTTATCGTCGTTGGCGAAGATTTTTACCGCTATGGAAGAGAGCGGCGTTTCAATTAATGATATGTTGGGCGCTATACAATTAGATGGCGGTGATGGTGGTGAAACATCAAACTGAACAAGGGTTGCTAAAAAAACTAATGGGACAGTATGGGGTGCAAGATCGTCTGTCACAAATTAATACAAAAATGGCAGAACAATACGCAATGAAGCTTGGTAACATGTTGTCTGATGCATCTACTGTCGCTCTGTCTAAGCATGGCGATTTTGGGCTAATAGATGCAGAAGTAACACTTGGAGAAAAATCTATCGGTTCTGTTACATATTATATTATTTTAAATGACGCACACGCAATTCGCCCGTCTATTAGTTATAAAGACCACGACCCAGTAAACATGTTAGATGAATTTAACTATGGGTGGCATGCTCGCACATCGTTCAGAGCAACAGATCGTCATGGGAATCGGATAACTACTAGAGATGTATATCGTGGCGAAGAATTTATTGAAGATACAATACGAGATTTTAACGCATCTGCCCCGGACGGAGTTTATGCATATAATACAATGCGATTTGGCGATGGCATTGAAGATAAATATGACATTATGAATCGTGGAAAATTTAATCGTAATGATGAAATAAGCGACAATTTTAGTCGGCGTAGGTTTAGAGATTATTAAGGGCTGGTTCACCAGCCCTTTTCTTTATAAGGGTGGTGAATTAGTTCATGGCAACTCCAGATGCATTTTTAACTGCGATATTTGAGACTCCAGATATTTCCGCTGTTGTAGCAGCAATTAATGAGCTTGAGAGCAAAAAAATAGTTTTAAAAAATATAAGATTTGATGAAAATGCCATATCTAAGTCTGCTCACAGAGTTGGATCTATGCTTGGAGATATGAGTATTAAAGCGAACTCGGCTCCAGCACAGGCAGCGAACAATGTAAAAAGATCTTTAGATACAGCAAAAGTTTCCGCTGATCAAGTTTTAGAGCGTTTCCAAAAATTTACAGAGGTCGGCACTCAACTTGCACGTTTACAAATTACACCAAATGCAGATCCTCGACAGCTTGAAAACCTTAAACGTCAATATGTTGCATTGGGTGATTATATCACAAAAAATTCCGGCCTTAATGTTGAGGACACTAAACTTTTAAAGGCATTATATCAAGGAGATAATAATGGTCGTGGTATAGGGTTTGGCACATATCAAGCATTAGCGACATCATGGTCAAAGAAAAACCCTAATACTGGTATCTTTAATAGTACTCAAGCAGATGAGCTTTTAAGCAAACTTGTTACATATGGTCAAGGTGGTCTTGAAATTCCAAGGTTTGATAAGGCATCAATTAATCGCATACAACAAGAAATCACAGCCAATGCCGCATCTGGTATTGACTTTGATATGATGACCGGCACATTCTCGAATGTGCGACAACAAATGGAACAGCAAATGGATGCAATGATTGCGTCCATCAACACAAAGGTGGCTGGTCTGAATGATGCTGTTATCATGGGCCATCAAAGGATAGCAAATGCAGAGCGTAACGGCGATAATATGGACAATGTAGCGTCAGAGGTTGTTCGCGACATCGCAACACCGCTACAAAGTATTATGTCTGATATTGTTTCATTGAATCAACAACAGGCGCAATATCAAACATCTATTCAGTCTGGAGCTATTGCCGGCGATAATGCTGCGTTTTATCAAGAACGTGTTGATGCATTAAGCGCAATGGCTAGTGAATGTGAAACGTCATTGCGTGTATTCAACACGGCAATACAAGACGGAACAAAGGTATCAGAAGCATATAAACAGTTAGAGGGACAAACTGTTGATCGAGACTTATCTGATGCTGAACGGATCGTCGCAGCGATTACAGATTTACGTTCTGGCATTTTACAAGCAATATCTGACTTTCAATCTGCTGTTACATCTACAGACAAAGCTATTGATAATGCATCAATACAGAGTGCTTTAACAGCAATTGCAAATAGCTATAGTCAAAAAGAAGAGATTGAAAAATCAGGCATTGGCGTACAAAATAACACCGCATTAGGAAGCTCTTTAGACTATATTGGGCAGTCTTTATCTGAATTAGCACAGTCCATTCAAACCTTGGATATTAAGGGAGAAGTTGCAGAGGGATACCAGAGTATTAGGTCTATATTAAGTGACCAGTCCAGAGAACTGTTTGACGTTGTGCATCCAGATAATATCGTCCCACCCTCTGGTAGTCTACCTTTTGATCCAGATTGCTGTGCACAAGTTTTAGCCGCGATTGAAAAGAATGGCGGCGAAATAAAAACAGCAGTTGATGGGGTCGCTAGCAAGGTGTCGGCAATCAATTTCCAGTCTATTATTTCAGCTATTACAAATGCCGCTGCAAAAATTGATGGCAGTATAACTGGGTTTGCTACAAATCTTGGCGATTCTATTGCAAGTGCCGCTGAATCTAGTGCATTAACTGCAAGAGGATTAGTTGCGGGTAAACGCAAGGCAACAAAAATTGGACTGGATGAAGATATTACGGCAGATAATTTGCTTGATGCGTTATACACTGGCCGCAATATGGTTAGTGGATTTACACGTAAAACAACTGGCGGTGTAAAAAAGCTAACGGACTCTGCTGATTTTAGTGTCAATGCGGATGTTGCATTAAAAGATTGGGGAAGCCGTTTTTCTGAAATCAATAAGTTTCTTGATGGTGTATCACAGGCTATATCAGATATTGAGTCATCCGGTAATCCAAATAAAGTAGATTTAAAGTCTGCAAAATCACGTTTAGCCAAGATGCAGCGTGATATGTTGGCGAACAGTAAATTGTATGATGATAACTATTATGGATATAGGATTGGCCAACTAAACCGAAACGGTGCATATAAGGGAACGCGGCTTGTTGATATAAATGAAGATTGGATACGTAACCGAACACCAATGCTTAATGATGATCAGCGCAAGAATGTGTTTGGTGCGCTTTCCAGTTATTCATCGTCATTAGGCGGGTCATATTCATCTGATGCGGCGGCATTTAAGGCGCAGGCTGATGCTGCTGCGGAACTAGTGTATCAGCTAAAACAGGTTGAAGCCTTAAACAAGACGGCAAGATCTACAACTACGTCAATGTCCGGATATAATAACCTGGCTATTCAGACGCGTAAGTTTGCAGAAGATGCAGATTTTTTAGGCGGCAAGGTACAAAAAGATTATACATCATTAATTGACGATATAACCAAGTCGATTAACGGTATTAACCCCCAACCGCTTGAAACATTAAGGGAAAGATTTGCAGCATTAAAAAATGAGCTTGATAGTTCATGGGAATTAAAGATCCGCGACTTAAAAAATAGTTTGCAGGATGTGTCAGATATTAATGGCAATAATCTGACGGAGCAGTTTGGGAAGTTTGTGCAAACTGATTCATTAAATCAGCTAAAAACAAACCTTCAGGAATTGCAGAATTTACTTCGTATTACTCCAGAAAATGGGAAAGAATCGCAGTACTTTCAGCAACTAACTATTGCCGCAGAAACATATAAACGATCGCTCAAAGCCGTTAATGAAGAGGCTCAAAAGACTAAAAACGATACGACGTTTGAAAAAAGGATGAACAACCTTTCCATCCAGGCAAAACGGATGAAAATGGAAGTTGTATTTGCTGGAGTTACAAGTGAATGGGTTAATTTATGCACTGAAATAGATAAAAGATCAATTTCTATTGAAGAAGCGTCTCGACGTATTAGTGAGCTTAAAAAGAGGTGCGAAGAGTCGCTGAACCCATTCCAGAGGTTAGCTGTACAGATCAAAGACACGTTCCTTGCATTTAGCGCGCGTGATGTATTAAACACTGCAAAAAACTATCTTAAACGCCTTGCTCGCGAAATGATAACAAATATGCGTGAGGTTAATAAGGCGCTTACTGAGTTTCAGATTGTTTCCAATCAAAATGATCAGGAGATCAAGGCCTTTGCCGATGATGCATTTAAATCTGCTAAAAAGATTAGTGCAAGTTTTACTGATGTTGTTGATGCCGCTACTGTGTTTAGCAGACTTGGCTATTCGTCAGAAGAGTCTTTACAGTTGTCTGAAATGACAACCATGTTTAGTAGACTTGGCGGTATTGGTGTTAGCGAGGCTGAAGATGCTGCTACTGCGGTATTAAAAGCATTCCAGATGACAACAGACGATCTACAGCTTGCAATGGATAAGATGGTTAAAGTTGGTAACAACTTCCCCATCTCTGCGGCGCAAATTGGCGAAGCGCTTAATAACGCTTCTTCTGCGCTTGCGGCTGGTGGGAATAGTTTTGACCAGTCTATAGCGTTACTGACAGCGGCCAATACTACTGTACAGGATGCAAGCAAATCTTCTACTGCACTTAGAACAATTACTGCTCGTATTCGTAATACAAAGACAGAATTAACAGATCTTGGTGAAGAAGTAGATGAGAATGTAAATACAACTGCAAAGTATCGTAAAGAATTACAGGCGTTGTCTGGCGTAGATATCCTTGATGAGTCTGGCGGGTTCCGTTCTACATATGATATCCTTGATGAACTTGCGTCAAAATGGGGCGGTCTAAGTGACCAGGCGAAAGCAGCAATCACGACACAAATTGCTGGCGTTAGAAATGTTAACGTGTTCTCCAGTATTATGGAGAATTTTGAAGAAGCACGTAAAGTTATGGGCGAAATGGGCGACGCTGCTGGCTTTATGTCAGAAAAATACGAGGTATACACTGACAGCGTTGAAGCGGCGAATAATCGTCTGAAGACATCGTTCCAAGAATTAAGTGCTGATTTATTAAACAGTGACCTTGCCGCTTTAGTACTTAATTTATTAAGTGGAATTGTTGGTGGTATTGATATTATTATTAAGCCTATCAATTTCATCTTAGGCGTTTTAGCTGAAGGCATTAATGGGATTTGGGATGGGCTAAAAACGTTGAATGACACTTCGTTGGAAACGTTTGGGAATTCTCAAAAAGCACTTGAAGATGTTGATAGCCAAATTGAGGGGCTAAACGAGAAGATCGAAGAGAATATTGCGAAGATGAAAGATCTTCAGAAGCAGCAAGAGGACAATGGTTATACAGATACTATTGCTGGTCAGATTTCTAAGCTTAGAGAAGAAACAGATGAATATCGTACACAAATTGGTCTCTTAGAGCAGAAGCGTGGTCTTTTGTCCGTTGCATCTACACAAGATGCTCTCAATATGATCAACAGTAGGGATTTTTCATATACAGCAGATATTACAGAGCCAATATTTGATGTTACAACAAAATCCTTGCGTCCAATGGCAGAAACGGTTAAGACAACTGGGAATTATGAAACCGCTATAAAATCAAATATTGGTACGATTCAGACGTCTCAAGACAGGATGGATTCATTGAATGCTTCCTTTGCCGCTGGCACTATTACGTTTGATGAATACAATCAGAAGATGCTTTTCTGGATGAAAATCCAGGATGAAGCCGCTGGCGATTTAGCAAACGCAATGCAACAGATTAGTGCGGCGATGCCATATTTAGATGCGGTTACTCGTAGTGCTGTAAAACCGCTGTTGGGTTCCGCGCAAGACACTATGACCAACTATCAGCAAACAAGCCAACAAGCAATGAACCAATATTTGCGTAACGCTGAAATTGAAGCGGTGCGTCGTGTTGGTCAACAGCTTGAAGATAAAGCATGGGAGACATATACAGAGCAATATAATCCAATTGAAATACCACGTAATCAAACAATTGGTCTTGGAGATTTTCGAGAGTCTGAATATGCTACATCGCAAGATAGTATTGAAAATTTGCAGTCAGAAGTAATGCAAACAGCTGTTGATGCCATTGAAGAAGTATCTCAGGGTGCTGTTGAAAATCTTGAAGAAGTCACTGGTAATGGGGGGACTCGTCGTCAAACGAATGCTTTATTTGCATTGTATCACGGCCATAATCGAAATAATTTCCCAACTGGAGACCAAGACAGATTAGCTGCAATGTATGAAGTGTATCAAGCTGGTGGTGATGCTGAACAGATGCTTGCAGCAGCTGATACAGTGAGTGCATCAAAGTCTGCATCAGAGCAGCGCGATGAACAACAAAGCCTAAGAGAGCAGAACAAGAAAAAGTCTCAACAACTAGACGATAACGCATCATTAAATAAGACTTATAATGATATACAATCTAGTAGAGTAGCAGATGTTTCTAGTATTAATAATATGGTTGAATCGTTGCGTTCAAACATGTTATTTGGTGAATCAATTATTGATGTTGATGTTTTACATAATCTTGAACGTTTAAACGGTTTAGATACTGGATTATGGGATAATGCTGTAAACTCTATAAAAATCGTAGACGCTATTGATGCATATACAAGTCTTGTTAGTCAGGCAGAAAATGATTATCTAAGAGATAAAGATGTCTATGATATATATGCCGATGCGTATAAAGAGACTGCAAGGAAAAATAACCAGGCTGATGCCGAAGCGGCGATAGAAGCTGTTAGTTATATAGAATCTGGTACTACGCCACCAAAGACGCAAAAAGAAATAACTGCGCCGGAAGTATCTGCCGCAATGACAGAAGCTGTCTTAAAGAGTTTAAATGGTCAGAAGGTTACTAATGGAAATAAAAACCCGCTTAGTGATATTGACTTATTTAGTGAACTTGGGATAAAGCTTAATCCAGATGATTATTATGCTGAGTTTGCAAGACGATATCGTACCAGCAACCAAATTGACCTTGCAAATCGTCGGATGATGAGTTGGCAAGAAATGGCAGATGCTGGATGGGATCTTGGTTCTGGTACATATGCAACATTATTTAGTCAGGCGTATACCCGTGCAAGTAATGCAAACTATGGTGCGCTATTCACTCCAATTACTCAGAGTGGAGAGCAAGTTCTTAACCAAGAAGAACTTGATGCGTATGCTACTAATTTCTTCCAGACGTTAGATAACATAGATGGGTTCCAACAAGAGATCCTTGCAGAAACAGATGATTTCCGCAGAGAGAAGATGAACCGTGATCTTGATCAAATGTTCCAGTCGCTTGATCCAATGGGTCTTTTGCTTGGTTATGGGTATGATGCTGATATGCGTGAAGCTGGCGATTGGTTATCAAAAGTTCAAGGTAACGATAAGCGATACAAAGACCGTGCCGAAGCATTTAGGAATGGTAAGTTTGCTGGCTGGACTGACCAGATGATACAGTATATTGATGGGCTAACAGATGAAAAAGAGCGCGAAATTGCCGTTAATTTTGTTTTAGATGCTGGGTTATCTTATACAAGCGATCAAACATTCAAAAGTCAAGTTGAAGCTGCTGTTGGAAGATATCAAGCAATGGCAGATAAGAACCCAATTGTGTTTTCTGTCGCTGATGTTAGTAAAATGGCAGAGTCTGCACAAACAAAACGCTCTGCTATAACAACAGCGCTTTCCAATCAGAAGTCAAACGGTTATTTAGATATAAAAGACGTACAGGCTCTTGGTGCAGATTATGTTGATGCTTACGATAATTTAGGTAGGCTTGATGAAGAAAGGGCTTTTCAACAGTATCGTAAGCAAGAAACAAAGGTATATTCTGCCTCTATTGCCGGTATTGTTGAGCGTCAAACAAGGATTAATTCTTTAAAACAAGATCAGCTAGATCTCGAAAAGAAGATATTGACTTTAGAGGGTGAAGAACAAAAGGCTGCACAGGCTACATATAAGCAAAATCAGCGTGATCTTCAGCAACTTCGTCAACAACAGCTTGAGCTACAGACCATTATTGATCAAATTGCAAACCAAGGTAGTATCAGGATACAGTTTGACGCAGCAATGAATGCGCCAACTGCAAGTTCAGAGCTTTCCAGTGCACGTGATAATCTTAATGAAGCGTTAAACAGCTATGTAAAAAGTGGTAATAACGCGAATAAACGCGCCAGTCTTGCATTGCAATATATTCTTGGCGAGGGCACAGAATTAAATGCTAGTAATGTTGCTATTGCACAAAGGAAACAAAAGCGATATAACACAGCAGATGATAACTGGACTGGTTTATTAAACGTACAAGAAGATCTTGTTCGAGCCGGTATTCTTCAAGGCAATACACGCGAAGGATATGGTATTAACTTTGATTACAATGGTGGTAACGGGCCTCGTTTTGCCGATGTTATCAAAACGCTTGGTGTTGGCAATGAATATGCAAGATCGTTAATAAGTGGTATGTCTGATTATGAAGACTACGGGTTCTTAACAGAGTACTTTAAAGCAGATTATGATCTTGGCACCTTACAAAAGATGGATGGCCTTGCTACAAAAATACAACAACGTGAGTCAATGGCACAAACATATGGTGCAGATAATGCTGCTGTTAAAGATGCTGATGCCTTATTAAGCGATTTAACCAATGTACAGAATTTAAGTCAAATGGTTAATGCCGGCACAGCATCTGTTTATGATCTTGCTGCAGCTTGGAAGTATGCAAGTTCGTCGATGGAAGGCAATGAAGAAGAGCTTGGTGCTTATAAGCAGGAGTTCCAGACAATGCTTGAGGGTATTGATATTGCCGGATTCTTTGACGGCATTAATATGGAAGAGTTCTTCACATTTGCAGATGGCAAATCTTTACAAGAGATTATTGCTGACAGTGTGGATTCTAGTGAACTAGATCAAATAAAAGCAGAAGCAACCGTAGATGTCACAACAAATCCAAACCCGCCTAGTGACGTTATGAATGAAATAATGTCAAAGCAATATAGCATCACTGTTGATGTTAGCTATGATGATCATGGCGGGTATACACCGAGGGTTAGCGGTGGTGGCGAAGGTGGTGGCGAAGGTGGTACTGGTGGTTTAACCGGCTCTGCTAATATTGGTGGTACAGCATATATTGGTGGTAAATGGGGATCACATTATGGCACACATAAAGCTCTGGTTGGAGAAATTGGGCAAGAGCTTATGGTTGATCCAAATACTGGAACTTGGCGCACTATTGGCGATTATGGACCAGAGATCATTGATGTACCAGACGATGCCATTATCTTTAATGATAAACAAACCGAAGGTATATTAAAAGGCCGTGGTGTGTATGGTCGTGGTGCTGAAATGCATTTTTCAGGGAATGCATATGGGCTAGGGAAAGATTCGTCTGAGGCCAGACTGAAAATACTTGGGACAAAAGATTATTATATTGATAAGTCTGGGCTGATTAAAAAGAAAGGTTGGGACGCTGTCAAGAAAAATGATTCTGGTGGCGGCGGTGGATCAAGTGATAGTGGTAAAGACGATGACCTTCTAGGGGAAGAATATAAGAAAGACGCCGAGATGCTTGAGCATCAGATGGATTTGTTATCAGATCTTCTTAATCTTTATCACGAAGGTAGCGAAGAATGGTTTGACCAACAGTCCAACATTATCACAACCTATTCTCAGGCGGTTGAGCTTGCTCAAAAAGAATATGAGCGTTTAACCGCTGCTGGGTATGATGCGTCGTATAAAGATATGCGTGAGCTTGCCGAGCAGATTATTGATTGGCAAAATGAAATCTTTGATGCCCAGCAGGACTACTGGGATGCACAGCGTGATAATGCCACAAAAACACTTGAACATCTGGATAACCACATCAAAGCAATCGTAGACCTGAAAGAAGCGCATTATGACCTAATTAACTCCCTTGAGGATGAAGGTATAGCACTTCAGAAAGAGATGCAGATTGCTCGTGATGCATACCCGTACCTCACTGAAGCAGAACGCATGGCGTCCATGACCGAAGAAGATTACACATATCTTCTGGATAAACTTAGCAGAATCTCCAAAGAGGCTGGCGGTATGTACGAAGACTACCTCAAGCAAATTGAGGAAGTTGGTGAGGACGCAAGTTAT
>Ga0247611_10010297_pt1 | contig 11017 bp, 7 predicted proteins | sample 177DNAGHGhighgp2_FD_192422 | JGI IMG/M metagenome (GOLD analysis project Ga0247611, IMG submission 192422) | Sheep rumen microbial communities from Palmerston North, Manawatu-Wanganui, New Zealand - 1770 DNA GHGhigh gp2 | ecosystem: Host-associated > Mammals > Digestive system > Stomach > Rumen ... | reverse complement strand
TGACAGATGCCGACGATGATGGTGCACATATTCAAATTCTTTTATTAACATTCTTTTATAGATTTATGAGGCCATTGATTGAAGAAGGTATGTTATATATAGCAAATCCTCCTTTGTATGCTCTTGATTTTGGAAAATATAAAGAATATGTAGCAACTGATGAAGAATTAGAAGAGAAAAAGAAATCTTTAAAATCAAGTGCTTATAAGGTACAAAGATTTAAAGGTTTAGGTGAAATGAATTCAGATGAACTTTATGATACAACCATGAATCCTGAAACAAGAAGTTTGATTAAAGTAAGTATTACAGATGCTGCATTAGCAGAAAAGAGAGTTTCTGTTTTGATGGGAGATAAAGTAGAACCTCGTAAGGAATGGATTAATGAAAATGTTGACTTTACATTAGAGGATAACTTTAAGAGGTGATCAAGATGGCAAGAAAAAAAGAAGAAGAAAAAACAATTGTTGAAAAAATATATGATTATACCTTAGAAGATATAATGGGTGACCGTTTTGGTAGATATTCAAAGAGTATTATTCAAGATAGAGCACTACCTGATGTTCGTGATGGTTTAAAACCGGTACAAAGAAGAATTTTGTATACGATGTGGGAAGATAGAAATACTTTTGATAAACCATATCGTAAGTGTGCAAAAGCGGTTGGAGATGTAATGGGTAAATACCATCCACATGGAGATTCATCAATTTATGGGGCAATGATTTATATGTCTCAAGATTGGAAGATGAGAGAACCTTTTATTGATATTCATGGTAATAATGGGTCAATAGATGGTGATGGACCTGCTGCATATCGTTATACAGAATGTAGATTAACAAAGCTTGCTGAAGTAATGCTTAAAGATATTAATCGTGATGCAGTAGAAATGACTTTAAATTATTCTGATGAAGATTTAGAACCTACGGTATTGCCTGCTAATTATCCAAACTTATTAGTTAATGGATCAACAGGTATTTCTGCAGGATATGCAACTAATATTCCACCTCATAATTTAGGTGAAGTTATTGATGCAACTATTCATAGAATTGATAATCCAAATTGTCATTTAGATACTATATTAACTTTAATGAAGGGCCCAGATTTTCCTACTGGTGGTATTGTAGAAGGTAAGGAAGGGCTTATTCAAGCTTACTCGACTGGTCGTGGTAAAGTAGTTGTTAAAGCTAAGACTGAAATAGTAGAAGAACGAGGAAAACATCAAATTATTATTCATGAGATTCCTTTTGAAGTAGTAAAGGAACAATTACGTAAGAAAATTGAAGATATTAAGATAGATAAAAAAGTAGATGGTATTGTTGATGTATTAGATGTTTCTGATAAGGAAAATATGGCTAAAATCATTATTGAACTTAAGAAGGATGCTAATGCTCAAGTAATATTAAATTATTTGTTAAAGAATACTGAGTTACAAGTAAATTATAATTTTAATGTTGTAGCTATTGATAATAGAAGACCTAGACAATTGAGTTTACTTGAAATATTAGATTCATTTATTAATCATCAAAAAGATGTTATTTTAAGAAGAACTAGATTTGATTTAGAACATGCTAAAGCTAGGTTGCATATTGTTGAAGGTTTATTAAAAGCTGTTGATATTTTAGATGAAGTTATCAAGATTATACGTGGTTCTAAAAATAAAGCTGATTCAATTACTAATTTAATGAAGGAATTTGAATTTACTGAAGAACAAGCAACAGCAATTGTAATGATGCGTTTGTATACTTTATCTAATACAGATGTTACACAATTGTTGAATGAAAAAGATGAATTGTTAAAGATGATTGAATTCTTAAATTCAATACTTAATGATGAAAATATCTTGAAGAAACAAATGAAGTTATCATTACAAGAGGTTAAGAAGGAATATGCAACACCTAGAAGAACTGAGATAAAAGATGAAGTAACAGAAATTAAATTAGATATGAAGGAAATGATTCCTAAAGAAAACACAGTTGTAGTTGTTACTAATGATGGTTATGTAAAACGTATTAGTTTGAAGTCTTATATGGCAAGTAATGGGGAACAAACAATGTTGAAACCAGGTGACTATGTTACTCATTTATTTAGTACAACAACTTTAGATACATTGTTATTGTTTACTAATTTGGGACATTATTTATATGTACCAGTTCATGAAATTCTTGATGTAAAATGGAAAGAAATAGGTAAACATATTAGTAACTTTATTCCTTTAAGTGAGGGAGAAAGAATAGTTTCTTCAATGATACTTAATAGTAAGAATAGTAATGTTATTATGACAACAAAGAGTGGGGCAACGAAGAGAACAAGACTTAATGACTTGATTGTTAGTAGATACAGTAAGCCAATTAATGCAATGAAATTAAAAGATGGCGATGAAATGGTTTCTGCTATATTAGATAATGGAAGAGCATTGTTTGTTACTAAGAATGGATACTATCTAAATATTGATTCTAATGAGATACCTATTGTTGGAGTTAAGGCTTCAGGAGTTAAGGGAATTAATATTAAAGATGATGAAGTTGTTGCAGTAATAAGTCCTAAGGAAACAGATGAATATTTAGGAATATTTACTAGTAAAAATACTTCTAAACGTATTAAGATTAGTGAACTTGAAAAAATGAGTAGAGCTAAGAAAGGTTCAACTTTAATAAAGAAAGTTAAATCGACACAATATGATATTGTTAAAGCATTTACTTTAGATGTTCATAATGTTGTAGGTTTGAAAATTGATGGAGATTTAAAAGGTATAAAAGCATCAGAAATACCAATAATGGATTTTGCATCAACTGGTAGTTTAATATCTAAAAGAAATATTGATGATATATTTAATGTATCATTGATTGAAGAAGTTAAGATAGATGAAAATGAAGAAGTAATACCAGTTGTTAAAGAAACTGAAGAAACACCAGAAGGTGAAGCTCAGGAAATGACAATTGATGATTTTATAGAAGATTTTAAATTATAGGAAATAAATCACTTATTAAACATAGAATTTAATAGGTGATTTTTTATGTCAAGAGAAGATTTTAGAGAGTTTGTGAAAAAAAGACCAGAGTTAGCTTCTTATGTAGAAGATAATACGATGACTTGGCAGAAATTTTATGAATTGTATGATTTATATGGAGAAGATGAAAATGTTTGGAGTAAGTATAAAGGTAAACAAAAGAGTAAAATAAGTGATTTTGTATCTAACTTGGATGTAGATGCTATACAAAAGCATATTGAGAGTGCTCAAAAGGCCCTTGCTTTTGTTAGTGAATTAACTAGTAAAGGTGGAAGTGATGCTGCTAGTACAGTAAGTAATGTAACAGAAAGACCTATTAATAAGATATTTGGTGATTGATGAAAAAAATTATACTAGATCAGATAATGAAAGATAAATATTATGATTATTTGAAGGATAATTCTTTTTTTGTTAAGGATTTTTATAGGGATATTAATAGTTATATTGGTTTTAAAAAGTTTATTAAGGATAAGTATCATTTAAAAATTACAGATAAAATATCAAATATAATTGATGATATAGAATTAGTAAGTAGTGTTGTTGATACATTAAAGTAGGTTATTGTTTTTTTATGACGAATATATTAAAATATTTATAGTAAAGAGTTGATGTAAATGAGTAAAAATGGTTTTTCTAAATTAGAAATGTTAGTAGTTATAGTTGTTGGATTAGTGGTTGTTTTAGGTGGAATTCTTCTTTCTATGAAATTATCTATAAATGCTAATGTAAAAACTTTTAAAGAAGATGCAGATGCTATTGCGGGAAGTGCTAAAAATGCATATGTAACATTTGTTAAGGAAGAGAAAAATGATTATATTCTAAATGGTGAATATAATAGTATGTGTATTACGATTAAAGGCTTAATAAAAAATGGATTATTGGTTGATGATTATGAAAAGTATGAAGGATTTGTAGTTGTTGAATTTAAAGATAATAAGTATATAACTTCATTATGGATAAATGATAAAAAATTGATGGTAGAAGGTTTTGAAGTTAATAAAATTAAAGATTTATCTTATAAAAAAGGTGTTAATGAATATATAAGTAGTGCTAAAATGAGTGCATCTAGTGCATATAATAGTGCTTCAAAAGAAAATGGTGGGACGGGTACTAACTATTCTGGTACTTGTATTAATGAGAAAGTATAAAAAGCATTTTATGCTTTTTTTAATTATGATATAATTTTAGTGGTGATATTATGATTATTGGAAGTCATGTTTCTTTTGGAAAAGATCAATTATTGGGTGCGACTAAAGAAGCGATTAGTTATGGTGCTAATACTTTTATGTTTTATACAGGAGCTCCTACTAATACTATTAGAAAAGATATTGATGATAAATATATAAAGGAAGCTCATCAGTTGATGAGTGATAATGATATTGATATAAATAATGTTGTGTGTCATGCTCCGTATATTGTTAATTTAGCTAATAGAAGTGATGAAAGTAAATATCAGTTTAGTATTGATTTTATTTATCGTGAATTAAAAAGATGTGATGAAATGGGTATTAAACAAATGGTATTGCATCCTGGTAGTGCAGTTGGTATTACTAAAGAGGAAGGTATAAAAAATATTATTGATGCTTTGAATAGTATTTTGAGTAGGGATAGTAAATGTAAAATATTACTGGAAACAATGGCAGGTAAAGGCAGTGAATGTGGATGTAATATAGATGAGATAGCTAAGATGATAGATGGTGTAAATAATAAAGAACAAATTGGAATATGTTTAGATACGTGTCATTTATCTGATGCTGGTTATGATATGAGTGAGTTTGATAAATATTTAGAAGAATTATCAAAAAAAGTATCTTTAGATTATATTGGATGTATACATGTTAATGATTCAAAGAATCCAATTGGGTCACATAAGGATAGACATGCTAATTTAGGAAATGGATATATTGGGTTTGATACTTTATATAATATTGTTACTAATGAGAAATTTATAAATATTCCTAAGATACTAGAAACTCCTTATATTGGGAATAGTGATGATGATAAAGAAAGATTATATCCACCATATAAATTTGAGATTGAAATGTTAAAAAATAATAAATATGATTCTGATTTTAGAGATAAGATAAGAAATTATTATAAATAGAGAGTTCTTTTTTGAGAACTCTCTTTTATAAGTATCTAGAATATTTTTTTAGTGAATCTTTAAGTAATAGTTTTATTTTATTAAAGTTTTCTTCACTGAAATTGTTTTTGTATTTTTCGATATCTATTAATCCATGATTTTTTAGAATACCTTGCCAGTTATTTTTTATGAATTTATATGAAAAGCTTAATTCTTCATCAGATAATCCTATACCTTTTTGAATAGCTAGATTGTTTAAATCATGAATAGTCATATTATTAATATATCTTTCGATTAATGTATACATATTATCACCTAATATATTGTATGTTTATTGGTAAATTTAGAATACTAATAATGGTGATGTAATGAAGAAGTTTTATTATTGTTTATTGTTTATTTTAGTTGGTTTAGTATGTGGTAGATTTTATTATTTAAGGTATGTTATGAATGATTATTATATGGAAAAGTATTATAGTGTTAGTGAGAAATATGTATATGGAAATAGTGCTCCTAGAGGAAGAATATTAGATAGAAATGGTAAGGTATTAGTAGATAATGTAGGTATTAATTCTATCTATTATAGAGATTTAGGAAATATTAAGAAAGAAGATATTGCTAATTATTTGAATTTAATAATTGAAAGAAAGATTGAAGCTAGTGATGATGAATTAAAAAAGTATTATTTGGAACATAATGAAACTGATTATTTGTTAACTGATGATGAAAAGGATGATTTTAATTATCGAAGGATTAGTGTTAGTGATGTTCAAGATTTGAAATATTCAAGGATGGATAGTATTATTTCTGAATATAGTTTAGAAGATAAATATATGATTCATTTATATAGTTTGCTTAATAAGGGATTTATTTATGGTAAGAAGGAAATTGTTGATGATGTTAGTAATACTGAATGTGCAATGGTTAATGAACTAAATATAGATGGTTTGGCTTGTGAAGAAGATATTAAGAGAGTTTATTTATATGATACAATGAATGCTATTTATGGTAATGTTGGACATATATCGTTAGAGAATAAGGATTTTTATTTAGATAAGGGTTATGCATTAGATGATCAAGTGGGATTGTCTTATCTAGAAAAGGAGTATGATGATTATTTAAAGGGTGAAAAAGCTTTATATTTAATTAATGATGATAAGAGTTTAACTTTAGTTAGGGATAGTGTTAAAGGTAATGATTTAGTTTTAAGTATTGATATTGATTTACAAATGAAGGTTAATGAAATAATTAAGAAGTATTTAGATAAAAAGGATAGTTATAGAAATACTGATTTGTTTAGTACGGCATATGTAATTGTTAGTAATCCTAATACGGGGGAAATATTAGCAAGCAGTGGTTTAAGTAAAGTTAAAGATGATTATTATGATGTTACTACAAATATTTTAACTTCTTCATTTACTCCTGGATCTGTAGTTAAGGGAGCGTCAATATCTGTAGGGTATCAAAATGGTTTAATAGATATTGGTCATAAGATAAATGATTCGTGTGTTAAATTGTATCAAGTTCCAGAAAAGTGTTCTTTTAAGAGATTGGGGATGTTGGATGATGTTACGGCGTTGAAATGGTCAAGTAATTATTATCAGTTTATGTTAGCTATTAAGCTGGTAGGAAAGAAGTATAAGTATGATATGAAGTTAGGAGCAAGTGAAGAAAATTTTAAAACATATCGTGATACGTTTAGAAGTTTTGGATTAGGCTCTAGTACTGGGATTGATGTGGAAAATGAATCTTTGGGTATTACAGGAAAAGTATTTGCTGATGATTTATATTTGAAATTGAGTATAGGACAGTATGATACTTATACACCATTACAGTTGATTAATTATGTTAATACAATAGCAACTAGTGGAAAGAGATATTCATTGCATTATATGGATAAAGTTATTAATGGTGAAGATGTAATAGTTAGTTATGAACCTATTATATTAAATGAAGTAAATAGTAATTTTGAGAGGATTATTGAAGGATTTAAACAAGTAATGAATAGAGGAACTGGATCAGGTTATACAGCTATGGAATTTAAACCGGCTGGAAAAACAGGGACTTCAGAGGTTGTATATAGTAAGGATTTAACGACTATAAATCAAACATATGCGATGTTTGGACCATATGATAATCCTAAATATTCGATTGTTGTTGTAACTCCTAATGTATCATATAATAATGATCGCGATAATTATATAGCACCTATAAATAGACTTATTTCGAAGGAGGTAAGTAGGTATGTTTTTGAAAGAGCAAATTAGCTCTTTTTTTATAGATTATTTAATTATTTTGAGATATAATTATTGTGTATAAATAAAGTAGGTGTATTCGTGAAAAATGTATTAAAGAATAAGCGAATTTTAATATTATCTATTTTTTTAATTTTGGTGTTAAGCGTATCAATTGGATATGCTATTTTGACAAGCCGTGTTTCAGTAAAGGGAAATACAGAAATAGCTGCTAATAGTTGGATAATTTATTTTAATGATTTGGTTGAAAGTGAAAATAATATTACACCTATAAATGCTGCATTAATTGAAATGGATGAACGAAGAAAAATTGAGTTTGATATTGAATTAAATGATGCACAAGATATATATGAGTTTAATGTAGATATAGTTAATGATGGAACGGAAACAGGAATGATTGATCGTGTTGTTAAGTCATCTTTAACAGTAGAACAATTAAAATATTTGGAATTTACGATTACTTATGCAGATGGGACACCTATTCAAAGATGTGATGTTCTTGAACCTAATTCGAAGAGAAATATTGTTGTAAGAGTTAAAAGACGTAGTGGTGAAGAGTATCGAAATTATGAGTCTGAACATATTCATCTTTCTTTTGAGATTGTGTATGTTCAACCTTTTTCGTGTGAACCAAGTTTAGATGCTCAAGGAGAGTATACTTTAACAATTGATCCAATGGGAGGAAAATATAAAGGTAGTACAGAAAAACATATTATTACTGGATTACATACTGGAGATATTGTTAAGATAGATGGTGCTGCTGAAAAAGAAAATAATTTGTTTGATGGTTGGAATATTAAACATGATGCTAGTTATGATGGATATTATGATAGTTCTGATAAAACAGTTACTATTCTTGATAAGAATGCTTATGTAGAGGCTCAATACGTTGTTGGTAATCGTGTTGCAAGAATTGATGATAAATATTATCCAAGTATTCAAGCAGCATTTAATGATGCAGTAGGTGGAGATATTGTTTGGTTACTAGTTGATACGATTGAAAATCCAATTAATAGGGTTAAAGAAGAGATAACTTTAGATTTAGATGGTCATACTGTTGAAGGAATGCTAGTTAATAATGGTAGATTGGTTTTAAGAAATACTAATGATGGTAGTACTTCATGGTTTAAGAATGATTATAGTTATGGAGCTATCAATAATGGAACATTAACTTTGGGTAATAAGGATGATGAAATAGTAGAAAATACTAGTATAGCTCTTATAGGTTCTGCTTATAATGGTGGTTTAGGTTTAAAACAAAATGGAGTATTTAATTTTTATGATGGTTATTTAGAAGGATATATTGGCCTTGATGGTATGTATGAAACAATACCTGATGAATACTTTATGTTTGTTGATCATAATGATGAGAGAAATTGTCAAAAGGTATATTTAACAACTCAACCAGATAGAGCGGTAGCAAAGACTGTTTATGAGAATGGAGGAACTTTATTCTTCTTTAACTTACAAGATGCGTTTAATTCAGCTATGAAATCTCATTTGATAGTATCTGCAGTTCGTAATTTTGAAGGAGCATATGCACTTAGTGTACCTCGTGGAGAAGAAGTAGTGTTTGATCTTGCGGGTTGGGTTGTAGAAACTGGTTATACGATTGATAATTTAGGAAATTTTACAATTAAAGATAGTTCAGTTGAAAAAGGTTTGTTAAAACCATCTGTTGTAATAACAAATAAAGGTAATTTGACGATTGATAATATAAAAGTAGAGGAAACAACAGATAGTAATGTTATTGATAATAAGGGAAATCTTAATTTAATTAGATCATCTATTAAAGCTAAAGGTGGTTATGCAATTAATATCAGTTCAGGAAATTATTTATATATGGATTCTGATACTTATTTAAGTGCAGATAGATTTGCTGTTTATTGTAATACTAATAGTAGTTTCGAAATAAACGGAGGAACGATTACAGGTGTTCTAAATAATGGTAATTTAGTAATAAATGAAGATACTTCTTTGAAAAAAATTACGGTTAATGAAGATACATATGGAGTATATAATACCGGTTCTGTGTCTGTATTAACTATGAAAAATGTTGATTTAAATATTACTAATGGTGGAGCTAATACTTATGCTATTTATTCTGATAATAGCTCTTCAAAAGTTATTATAGAAGGTGGAAATTATATAGTTACTTCTACTTATGATGGAAGTACTAGTTTAAATGGTAAGTCTGGGGCAAATGTAATTTATAATGGTGCTGTAGAGATTAAGAGTGGTACTTTAAAGGCTATTAATGAAAATGGTGCTGCTAAGGTTTTGTATGCTCCAAGTAATATTGTTATAGAGGGTGGAGAATTAATTGCTGAAGGAAGAGATACTGCTGTTATTTCAAATGCAAATGTTGATGTTACTAATGGAAAACTAGTTTCAACTGGTACTAGTAGTTCATATGCAATTTATAATACTAGTTCTCATTCAGTTGTAATTAATGAAGGTGCTGATATTTCTTCTAATGATATATGTGTTTTTGAATATAGTGGTAGTACTACAATAAATGGTGGAAATATTTATTGTCCTAATTATCTTGTTTATGGTGGAAATGCTACTTATGATTCAAATAATTTTGGTACTGTTACAATAAATGGTGGAAGTGTAAGAACTGATAACCATGGTGTTTATGGTCATGGTACTTTTAATATGACAAATGGAGAATTTGTTACTACTAATAATACTTTGTATTTAAATGGTGGATCTACTGCTAATGTTACGGGAGGAACAATTAGATCTTTAGAAAACTATGGTATATATGCTAATAGTTCTAGTACAAGAGTTAATGTTAATAGTACAACAACTACAGTTCCAAATATATATGGATATAAATCAGCAATTCATATGGATGCTGGTAAACTATATTTTGTATCAGGAAATGCCACTGGAGAAACAGAATATGGTGTTTATTTGAAAGATGATGCTGTATTTGGATCTGATGATAGAAATATTATAACTACTGATCCAGTAATTGTAGGTAATTATTATGGTTTATATGTTCATCCTAATGTATTTACTGAAGTTTATGATGGAATATTTAAAGGTAAAACAGAAGGTTATAATGGAATTATTACTGGTGTTGCTGATGGTTATCAATTGAAAGAAGATGGAAATGAAACAATTGATGATGTTTTGTATACAACTTGTTATTTGGAACCTCAAACAGATTATGTTGAAGTAGTTATTCCTGATGATGAAAATATTCCTTTCAATTCATTACAGAAGGCAATTGATTATATTGATGGAGAAGGAACTATTAGAATATTAAAAAATTATTCAATAAAAAATCCTATTACATTACCTGAAGGAAAAAATATTACATTAGATTTTGATGGATATGTTTTAAATTTAACTAAATCATTTACTAATAATGGTGTTTTAACTATGACTGATTTTAATGCAGAAAAAACTGGTGGTATTAGATCATCTGTGACAAAACCTATTATTAATAATGGAACAATAGATTTAGTAAAAGGTAATTATAGTACAACGTATGGAATACTTTTATATAATAAAGGAATTGCAAGCGTTAATGGCGCAAATTTGTCTGTTAATTCTTCTGGTGATGTATCTTATGTGGTTTATAATGATGTTACTTCTAGTAAAAATGTTTCATTTACTATGAATGATGGTGGAATAATTGCTAGATCTTCTGGTTCTGTG
>Ga0247611_10010295_pt1 | contig 11018 bp, 10 predicted proteins | sample 177DNAGHGhighgp2_FD_192422 | JGI IMG/M metagenome (GOLD analysis project Ga0247611, IMG submission 192422) | Sheep rumen microbial communities from Palmerston North, Manawatu-Wanganui, New Zealand - 1770 DNA GHGhigh gp2 | ecosystem: Host-associated > Mammals > Digestive system > Stomach > Rumen... | reverse complement strand
TAAAATTAATCGTATTATTCAATTCAATTTTATAACTATCAATTTCATTACTAATAGAACGATATTCTTTATCTACAGTTATCTTTTCATTCATTATATCTTGAAGTTGTTTATTCATATATAATAACAACTCTTCGCTTTTAGAAAGTTTAGAATACTGTTCTTCTAACTTATCTATATCTGCTTGGTATGATTTATATACTATAAATGAATTAGATATATCATAATAATAATTCCAATTAAAATCAAACCACGATCTTCCTAAAAGAGATGATCTAATCATATCTAAATCATCTTCTATATCTTTAGGCATAGATGTACAGAATTTCAATAATGTATTTTTTGATGCTGATTCTAGATTATAAAGATTATGTATAGATGATATACATTTAGTTATATTTCTAACAGCTGCCAATCTACTTTTAGCACTCTTAATATCTTTAGAATATTGTTCAGCATGATTTAATATATTTTGTTCTTCTTGAGGTGTTAATACTTTTCTACTAGCTTCAACTATATTCTTTACAAAAGGACATTCTGTTTTAAGAGTACAATCTTTTGGAATATTATTAACACCTTTAGATTGTTCTTTATAAAAATTCTGATGATTTATAAGTTGAGATAAATCATTAAGTGAATCTGTCATATCATCTATGGCTTTTTGAAGATCTGATTCATTTTCTAAATCTTCTAATCCAGCAAATATATTTATAGCTTCTTCTATTTCATCAACAGAATAAGTTATTTTAATATCTTGCTCTAAATTAGATATCATTTTATAAGTCTTAATATTATAATCATATTCATCTACGCTAATATCTTCATATCTTAAAAATCCGTGTTCTTTACAAGTTTTTTCAAATTCTTCTTTAATTTGTTTGAGTTCATTAATACGAGTTTTATATTTAGATAATAAAGTTATGTCTCCAGTAGCTTGAATTCTAGATTTTAAATCTATAATCTTAGTATTAATGTCACTTAGTCTACTAGCAAGTTTAGATTGATCTTTAAGCATTACATCTATAATACTTTCAATCTTTTCTTTATATCTAATTTGATTATTTAATTCATCTTCAGAACATTCTAGGCAATCTTTGTATTGATCTATTTCTTGTTTTATTGTATTTAATTCTGCTTGAAGTCTAATATTTTCTTGATCAGGATTTGTATCAGGACTAAAAATATCATTCATGCGAAGATTCATTTCAGCCATGTCTCTAATCATAGTAAGTTTGGCTTCTTCAAGTTTCTCTAATTGACCTTCCCATAAATAGATATTAGATTGAATAGTATTTATATCACCAATATTATTAATATCATTAGATAAAGAATCTATCACACCTTTAAGTTCAATAGATTTCTTCATTATCTTCTTATAGATATCATTATATACATCTAATTCGGCTAATTTAGTATTAATAAACCTTTTACGTTCAGATGGTTTCTTATCTACTAAACCTTTATCTTCAGAAGATAATTGACCTAAAGTAAGAAACCCAGAATCTATATCTAAAATATCACAAATAATATCTTTTCCTGAAGTTACATTTTTACTAGCATTAATATCAACACCATTTAAATAAACTTCACATATAGTAGTCTTTCTACTTCCATCACCTTTTCTAGCATCTGGATAATAGTATCTAATATCTAAAATAGTAGAATTATCTACTTCATATATAATTCTTTTACTAGCATCCATTCCAGGAATTAAATAATAATTTGAATCTGAAAAAGGATGGATAGTTTTAAATAAACTAGATTTACCAGATCCGTTAGATCCTCTTATTACAGTTATCTTATTTTGGCATTTACTAAAATCTATAACTAAATTATGAATACCAGAACCATTATATATTCCAATATAATTTTCTAATTCTAATCTAAGAATTCTCATGATAAACCTCCTTTTCTTAAATGTGAACAATAAATTTAAAAATAAGATACCCAGCTCTCATATGAGAGCTGGGCTAAATTTATCTTTTTCCAAGATAATACTTAACTTTATCAACAAAGTTTTCAAATTTATTCATATCTAATCCACACATATCATAGATAGAATTTTGCTCTTTTTCAAAAGTATATTCTATATTAGGTAATATAGTATCTGCAACACTTTTACTATGAAGAATAGTATAAAAATGATATGCAGAAGCTGCAAAAATATAATCCATTCTATCGAAAATATATTTATCGAATAAAAAAGTATTTTTATATTTCTTATTATATAATTCTTCATCTCCACAAGCTTCTACATATCCCTTAAGAATATCAGACCAATAATTCATTATTTCATAAAATGAACCATTTGGTTTATTTAAAGAACTAAGAATTGCAGTATTAAATATAATATTAGTATAATCTGTAGTCCCACATTCTCCAACAGGAGTAGGAGTTATAGATTTTCCAATATAAATTTTATCAGGTGGAAGTTTAATAGTATCATCATGAAATTGATGTTGTATAATGTCGTAATTTTTATAACCAATAAACCAAATATTATTTGTTTTATCAATAGTATAAACTTTCATAATTCTAACATTATCATTATCTAAAATTTTATATTTTTTAAGTATTTGTAATACATTATCTTCCATATAAGAATAACGTTTTGCATATCCATAATTAGAAAGATATTTTGTATTAATGCTATTAATCAATATAGATTTAAATGAGTCATCAAATAAAGATACTGCATTCATAGTTATTATCCTTTCTTAGCACTCTTCTGAATATTTAATATATTCTTCTCCATCAAATAAATTAGGTTCTCTTTCTATATTTTTATTATCTACATCAGTATCATCTTCACAATATCCATATCCATGTTCTTCATCATATTTATCTTCTTCTACAAACATTTGTTTTATCCAATTAGTATTTTCCATATCTAAAATTATTTCATATTTAGTATTAAAATCATTAATATCATTTACTTTAATTTCTTTTTTAATATTCAAAGAAAATTGGTCTAAGTATACAGGTGTAATACTTTCACCATGTTTAATACTTATAGTTACACTCTCTTTATCTATTTTATGATTCTCCAAAAATTTTAAAATATCTGTAATAGTTAAAGATTTTCTATCCATAAAATTACCTCCTTAAATACTCATTATTATAATATATAACTATTTTTAATTTTTGATAATTTATATACCCCTAGCTATATAGCTAGGGGTATATTTTAGAATATAGGATCTGTAAACTTCTTTTCATCTTCAATAAGATTCATAGTTAAATTATACAAACATTCCATACCTTCATTACTAGTAGATGCAATATTTAATCCACCAAACGATATATAATGTCTTTTAGAATTTAATTGATTTTTTAATTCATTATTAGCTTCTATTGAATAAAGAGATTTACTAGTTACGGTATCCCCATCCAAAATTTTATGGTTTTTCGACTATATTATCTGTGTTTACACAGCCTTCTCTTTCGGTTTCCCTACTCTACTCGCTTCGTGTAGATATCTCAATCTACCTTATTTTGGTTAGCTTTCGATAGTCTGTGAACGTTCTTCTATCTTATGTAGAAGCTTCGCTGCGTTTGATAAAGCAATCTGTAGTGATTTTACCATACCGATTCCGTTACTAATCGCCATTAGATGTGTCACCACTCTAACTTGGTTACTACAATGATTAACACTCTTCCCCGCAATTAAGAAGGTTTATTAACGTGACTACAATGTTTACCATAACTTTCGTCTATAGTCACCTTTTATAAATGCCAATGAGGTATTAGGAAGCATACAAGTATCTACAAATGAATTAGTAGTATTTGTACCAATATCTTCTTTTCTTATATATGGATACCATTTATATATTTTTCCATTAATCAACACTGGTTCTGTTTTTATAGTACTATTTACATTTATTCCTATAGGATATTGGTTATAACAACTATCTATAGGATATCTCGTTATAAGAACATATTTATCTTTAGATACATCTACACATGCCATATATAAAAGATCACACCATGTCATAGGTCTATCAGCTATACCAACTAATGAATCAGCAGTTATCTTTGTCGGATCTAATAATTGTTCTTTAGTTATAGTTTTTCCTAAAAATCTAATTTCAGCATATGGTCTTCTTCTATCTTCTGTTGGTAATAATATAGGTCTAAATCTATCTGCTATACCATGAACAAATCTATCCATTTCTTCTTTTATCTTATCATCTGGAAAAGCTATACGAGCATCTTTAAGTTTAACTTTTTCTTCTTTTTTAGTAACAGGATCTATTACTGTTCTAATAGAATTATTAACATATTCATTTTCAAAAAATTTCTTAAGATATGATAAAATATATGGAAAATAGTTAACTATAACAGATGCCATAGGTAATGCAGCATGATCTTCATCTACCATAAGATCATCAATAGATTCTACTTTTAATTGAGGAGCTACAATAACCATTCTAGAAGAATAATCAGTAGTCTTTGAATTACCACCAGCAAATAATAAACCAGATTTACCTGATATACCAGTTCCAGATCTTTCTTTTTCTATTTTACCTTGAGTTAAATATTCAAAAATATGATTAATAATTTCTTGAATTCTTCCTTTATTAGCATCATATAATGATATTCCATATTTATCTAATTCAGTAAGACTCTTTACAGACATTATAAGTTGAGCATAAAGTTTATTAATGTCTCCTACTCCGACATATCTTTCTGTAGTAGATACGTCTCTATAATAAGCAGGAATAACTAAAAAATTTTGAATAAATGCTATTTTCTTATATTTTTCCATAAACTCTATATCTATTTTTCTTGTAGTAGATTCAGAAGGTTTCCACTTAATACGATTGATATTTTTATATAAAAATCCTATACCAGTTTCACCTTCTTCAGATTCTACCATGTAACCATCTTTATCTATAATAAAATTAGATGTACCATGAATGCATTTTACTACGTTCCTATCAAGAGTTTTCCATGTTTGATAATATAAAGGATGAATAAATCTTTCTCCACCTAAATGTATATATCCAAATGTATTAGATCTGTCTTTCATAGTAATACCAAATATATGATTAGATAATAATCCATCAGAAGTAGGACTACCAGAAGCATCAAAGAATATAGCGTTAGTAATAGGCTTACATTCATTATATTCAATAAATTTATCTATATCCATTGGATCTATTGTAAAGAAGCGTTTTTGTTCTTTCATATATAATACTCCTTTCATGATATTATTAGAATGTAAACCTAATAAATTACAATTGTATAATATAAGTGTGAGAGGGAAGTAAAGAGAGTTGATTTTCTTATTACTTCCTTTCGTCAACCTCTCTCCAGGCCGACTTCCCTCTCAACCATGTTGAAGAAAGAAGTAAAATTTAATGCCTTTTATAGAAAGGAAGGTATAGCATGAAAGAAAAAATCAGAAAACTGTTGATCAAGGCTTTTGAAATGGGGCTTGATTTAAACTTTGGATACTATTGCGGAGTATCTAAAGTATGGAGAAGAACCGCAAGAATGCATAAACAGTTTGATAAAACTGGGCATTTGCGAGAAACCGCTAAAGCCAAAAAGCGGTGGCAAAATTCTGGGCGCTATGTATTAGCCAGGAAATTGGCGGCTTATTTGGTCGCCAGCGGTCAGCAGAAAACTGCAGTAGAAGAGATAACCAGTGCAATTGAAAACAAAAGAGATGTCAATAGATATCTTTATTTGCATTAAAACAAAACCCAGCGGTGCAAACCGCTGGGTTACTTCTCCATCAATTTCATTTTTCATACATTGTTATAGTTAATACATTATTTGATATCTTGGTCGTAGATATAAATGTCTTTCCAAATAAAGATAAAATAGTATTATTATATATTTCTTTTAAATTATTCATATTTGTTTCTTCATTAAGTGGTTTAATTCTATATTTGATTATCCCCATTGATGTATGTGAAGTGTCTATTGTGATACTATGTGTTTCTCCAGATATTCCAAAAATATTTAGAATTTCATAGAGTAATATATTAGTATCAAAATGCTCTCCTAAGATAGTAGTTGTATTCTTTTTTGCAACTTTGACTATCTTAGCATACTCGGGAATATTCATAACTAATTACTCCATTTCTTCTAAAGCTTCAACAAAATCTTCAGCAGATATATTAGCTGGAGGTTTATTATTCATAGACCTTCTTTGAGGTTGTTGAGGTCTATCTATTTCAACAGGTTTTATATGTCTTTTATTTCTAGAAGCAGAGATTTGACGACGTAAAGCTAAATCTCTTTGTTTATCTTGTCTAGCTTGTTCTGTTACTTGTCGGGCTCGCTCTTTTTTAGCATCAGCTATACTTTTCTGTACTTGTTCATAATATAATGATCTCAGAAAGCCCATAGATACTTGACTAGCTTTAATCATATCAAATCCATGTCTATAAACAGAAGCTAATGATATAATTAAATTGTCAAGGTCGTGTTGATGTATAACTGATGACGTGTAAAAAGCATAGCATATGGTGTCATTTCTTCTTCTTTGAATTTATAAGTACATTTCTGTCCCTTCTTAGGATCATTTTCTTTAGTGTGAGTTTCTGTACAAACTTGTTCAGGAATATGATAGTTAAATAAATTAGTAGCTTCTATTTCTCTATAATTAAATAAAGCTAATTTACCAGTTAAAATAGAATATTGCTCTACAGTAATAGCAGAAATTAATTTATGAATAATAACACACTTATTCTTAATAGTCTTAACAATGCTATCTTTATCAGGATGCATATCTACAGGGATTAAACTCTTTCTAGCTTTATCAATATAAAATACTTTTTCAATATATTGCATAGGATTCAAAATAGCAGAATATTTGTCTCTAAATTTATTATCAAGATATTCAAGTTCTAATGTATTATATAAAGTCTTAGGATGAATAAGAATAACAAAGTTTTCAGATACTTGGAACATTTCTGCTCTAGTCTTAATATTATCTTCAACTTCACTATGTTCTTCTATATCTTTAAGTCTTGCTTTTTGTTCATCTGTAGCATCTTTACTAATAGAATACATATCTGTGATTTCTTTATGTACCATGAAGAAATTATCACATTCAGGACACTTATAAGCGATATAATTTGATCCAGCAAATGTAGCTTTATAAAGACCAAAGTATAATTGATAAAGATCTCCAGCTGAAATAGTTTTCATCCATGTAGTAAAGCTAACTTTATTTTTATCAATAGATGCATCATGTGTATACATTACACTATAAGTTTTACGCAGAGTTTCTAATCTAGAGTCATATTGATCTGTACTAAGTTTTACAATATCTGAACCAGATAAAGGAGTAAAACTAATCATACGACCTGTATCAAATAAAGGAACAGACTGAGTTCTTGTGAATACATCAGTATCTTTAGCGATACGATTCATTGTAGCATTAATATTAATCTTACCGTTGTTTACAGAATATTCACTTAAATTTACTTTTTCAAAAGAAAGATGCTGATTAAGCTCTCCTCTTAATTGTTCTAATAAACGTTTCTGATTAGCTTCTTCTTCTATTCTTTTAGCTTCTTCATCAGGATCAGGTTCTTCATTATCATCTAAATTATCAGATGCTTTTTCTTCTTTAATAGAAAGATCATCATCAAAATCATCCATATCTAATTCTATTTCTTGACCTTTTTCCATATCTTTAGCTAAATCATCAGAAGTAACTTTAGGAGCTTCTGCATCAGAACGAATTCTATAAGTTATATCTCCTTCAGTTATAGTTTCTTCTTTAACTTGTGTAGGAGTAGGCATTACAGGAGCAGCTGCAGGTGAAGGATTAGTATTAGGAGTTACCATATTAGATAATTCTACAGGCTCTGATTCACCATTTAATTCAGATTCTAATGCTAATTCTTTGCATTTATCTTGCCAAGGTTTAATTCTTTCTTCATACATAGACTGCTTAGTTCTTTCAATAGCATTATCCATTAAATTATAATAATGATTTTCAAATTCTTCTTGTGGATTAGGCTCTTGTTTCATAGGTGCTATTTCAGTAATATCTTCTACTATACGTCTACTAGAAGAATTGTTTACTCTAGCTCCTATATTATCAGCTTTTTTAGCCATATCTTTAGAAGCCTTTGCACTCAAAATATCATTAAGACTGATTTCTTTAACACTATCCATAAAATAATTCCTCCTTAAAAATTAGTCTCCATAAATTAACCATTTTAAAGTTTTTCTATCAGAATCCAAAGTTATTGTATAAACTGACTTGTCTACTACTATGTTTATAATTAATTCCTTTTCCAATTCATTACTAGTATCTAATTCTACTCTTACATTAGAAAATTCAGGTAAATAAGTTTGAATTTGATTATTGATGTCTGCTTGTAAAGTTTCTTTTTCATCTGTAAATGAATATCTGTATTTTTCTATTAATCCTACACCCATATATGGTCTAGTAGGATATGTACCAGGTTTAAGTAAAATTAGATTTATAATCTTTTGTACAACAGCTTTTGGACCATTATAAACTTTAGGTTTAGTAAATTCATCTATATCTAAAATATGCTCAGTAAACTGAGAATATTTATTTCTTATTTCAGTATATTTTTGATCTGGTAAAGTAGGCATATAATCACCCCTTTCTAAAAAGATACAAATCAATTATTATAAAGTTGAGATTATATAAATCTATTTATAATTATATAATATAATAATGAAAGTAAACTAAAAGTTTATTATATTAATATTAAGGAAGTGAATATTATGGATGAAGAAAAGAAAGGTTTAGAAATTTTAAAAGACATGTATCTAAACATCGAGGAAATAGAATCGAATGAAGATCGTAAACCAATTAGTAATCAATTAAGTTGACCTTATACTGATTGATGTAAACTTATCCATCATCCAGGATTACAACAAGAAGTCAGAATGAATCAAAACTACTGATTAAACAGAAACGAGGTGAATGAATCAGAGTAGAGGATTAAAACATCGAGCATGAATGAACCATATATGCTGATAATTACATAAAAGATGATTGAGTCAATGCGACAGATAACAACATGAATTGAGAACGAGCCACACACAAAGATTGATACATTCATAATGAGTAAGTCAAACCAGCAGATAATAACATAAACGCAGAACGAATCAAAATAAGTGATCACAACATCTTCGAAGAATGAACCATGAACCAAGATAATAACAAAAACCAGGAGTGAAATATATGGAGTCTCATATGAGACTCCATATATTTTTTTTGTAAATTTATTATGTTCCTGAACATTCAAGTAATCATAGTAAGGAGGTTTTATTAGTATGAACCCAAATAAGAGATTTAAATGTCCATTCTGTAGTGTTCATGATACAAAAGAAAAACTTATAAATCATATAGATAAAAAGCATACAGATATGATTCCTGAAGGGTTTAGTGCTGCTAGAGTATTATTTCATTCTATTCATAAAAGACCTTATAATATAAAAGGAACATGTGTTATATGTAAAGGTGAGACTGAATGGAATGAGAAGACTTATAAATATAATAGATTATGTAATAGAAGAGAATGTAAAGATAAATTAAGAGATTCATATAAAAAGAATATGTTAAAAGTATATGGTACTTATAATATATTAAATGATATGAATCAACAAGAAAAGATGCTAAGAAATCGCAGTATATCTGGTGTATATACATTTAGAAACGGTAAGATCAAACAGTTTGTTGGTAGTTATGAAAAGAAGTTCTTAGAATTCTGTGATCTTATGTTAAACATGGATCCAGACGATATAATGATGCCTGGACCTACTATAGAGTATGAGTATAGGGGTGAAAAACATGTATGGATTACAGATGCTATGATAATTCCATATAATCTTGTAATTGATGTAAAAGATGGTGGAGACTTTAAGAACAATAGAGAGATGGTCTCTTATAGAGAGAAGCAGATTGAAAAAGAGAAAGTTATTACCAATAAAGGAGAATACAATTATCTCAGATTAACTAATAATGAATTTGACCAATTAATTGGCATTATATATGAACTCAAGATGCAAATGATAGATGATCCTGAGACTACTAAAACTATTAGTAGAGTTCATGAATCTACAGATTATGAATTAGCAAAGAAAGTGTATGATAATTTATCTGATGATGAAAAGATATTAGTATCTCCAAGAGGAAAGTTTATAGATAGTCCATATAAAATATATAGATATATTGAAAAAATAAACAATAAACCCATAGGATTTATAGATGCTTATAAATACAATGGAATTTCAGATACTGTCGCTTTTGTTATTCTAGCAGTTTCTTCACAGTATAGAGGAAAAGGTATAGCTAAAAAGATGCTAACTAATTGCTGTATTAAATTAAAAGAAATGGGATATAAAAAAGTAATCTATAGATTGGATAAAGAAAACAAAGGTTCTTTTAATCTTATAAATAATTATGAAGGTAGTAAGAAAACTAATGAAACTAAAACTCAATTATCATTTGAAATTCCTCTTAATGAATCTGTTGAAAAACAATGTTATCATAAACCTAGAAAAGTTGAAAGTAATGGTACATATAAAGATGCTTTAAATGTATGCAAAAAATTAACTAAAGAAGATAAAAAGTTTTTTAGTTTTGGAACTTCTGGAGAAAGTATAAATACTATATATAGATATTTTCATTATATAGATAATGAGCCTGTAGGATTTGTAGAATTATCTATGACATGTAAAGGAGAAAAAGTTCTTGAACCTTTAAAAGATGGTGTATGGATAGGTATAGTAGTTGATCCTGAGCATAGAGGTCAAGGAATATCTAAATTATTATTAAATAAAGCTATACAGTGGTTTAACGGTCAATCTGAATTCAATGCTTTATGCTATTCTGTAGATAGAGATAATAAAGCTAGTTTAGGATTAATTAAAAGTAGACATGATTTTAAGATTTATGAACCTACTAAAAATTATACTAGAGATACTTATTATAAAACTAAAAAGGGTGCAGAAATTATGATAGAATCTTCTCAACCTCTTTTTATATCTGAAAAAGATGTGGAATA
>Ga0247611_10010294_pt1 | contig 11018 bp, 9 predicted proteins | sample 177DNAGHGhighgp2_FD_192422 | JGI IMG/M metagenome (GOLD analysis project Ga0247611, IMG submission 192422) | Sheep rumen microbial communities from Palmerston North, Manawatu-Wanganui, New Zealand - 1770 DNA GHGhigh gp2 | ecosystem: Host-associated > Mammals > Digestive system > Stomach > Rumen ... | reverse complement strand
CTTGCTGCTGCTGGAGTCGCCGCCCTTACTCGAAGACGACGATTTGCCCGACGAAGAAGACTTACCCGAAGACGAGGACTTATCCGAATCCTTCGCAGAAGACGAACTGGACCCGGAATTCTTGCCCGCAGAGGACTTGCCGGTGTCTTCTTCCGGATCATCCTCCGGGTCTTCATCCCTGCTGCTGCTCGAAACTTCCGGCTTCTCGGGAATTTCGAAAGCTATCTGCCAGATAACAGGGATCCCGCTCTCCGAAACGACCACCACATAGACGACCCCGCTGGAGGGAATTCGAATCTTGTCGCCCTCGTGCAGGCGGTCCTTCGCATACGAGACCTTCTCGGCAAGGGAATCCAGCGCGACGGAGTCCTCGGGGAATTCCTTGAACTTGCTCGTCACCAGGTGGAGCGTCGCCATGGAACTTATATCCAGGTTGCCGATGGTCACAGAATCCCATGTGTCGAGGCTGTCAGGAATATCCACAAGCGATACGATAACCTTGTGTTCCGACTCGTATATGGAGGGGTTACCGTCCTGTTCCTCGAAGGCGATTTCGTTCAACTTCCTGTAATCCGACGTACCGAACGTATCGTAGTCGGCAGTACAGCCCGCCAACACGAGCAAGGCAGCACAAATGGCAAGCAGGAATTCAAGAGGCAAAGCAGCAAACTTCTTCATTTATTCCTCCAAGTATTCCAGTTTAAAGTCATCGAGCACGAGCGCCGAATTTTCACCGCCACGGTATTTGCCGGTAGCACTAACACCACCCGCCACCACATGCGCGTAAGCCGAAGAGGCAAACATCACGTGAATGGAGGTGACATCCTCGTCGCCCTTGCCAAGCGTAAGGCCTTCCTCAACCGCATAGCCGCCATCCAGGAGCCCGAACGGGTCCTTGCCGTAGGAAAGCTTCACCGTGCGGGTATTCATCTCGACGCTCTCGTCATCCGAGAAGGCGCCCGTCGCGACCACCTTGCCGTTTTTGCCCACGAGCATCACGTACACGAGGCTCTTCTGCGGGTATTGCGTAGACGTATTGGCTTTATGGATGTAGGAATACTTTACCGTGAATGCGGTCGGGCGCGCTGTAAACGGCTTGCCGAAGGTCATATCCCTTGCGATGTAAGAATCGCCTGTCGAAGGCGTCCCGCTCGTATAGCCCTGCTCATAGATATCAAGTGCAGTTGTACCAGCATAGGTTCCCACAAAATAGAAACCACTAGCAATCTTATGACTTGCACCAATACCTATAAAAGATCCTCCCACCCCGCGTGTCGTAACAGTCGCCATTCCACCTTCAAATGCCAGGTTAGCATCCGAAGAAATCTTTATCAATGCAGCGGTTGTGTCCGTCGCCATCGCATCGCTCGTGGTGGCCCAGAAATCATCACGTGCACTGAAATTCGAGCCGGGCAACTGCACGCCGGCAACCACGCTGTAGGTGCCAACGGAACCTTCATCGTCCGCAAATTCCATTTCCACCGGGCGGCGCAAGTCGTTCACCGTATCGAGGGGCAGCAAAGCCACCTTCGAGAGGTCCGAACCATAAGGAACTTCCACGTACACAAACGAATCCTTCACCGTAACCGTCCCCTTCGCGACAGAAAGCTCGGAAAGTTTCACGGCCACATTCGCGCTAGATGCGGGAGCCTCGCTGCTAGAAGATTCTTCCACGCAGCTAGACGATTCCCCGCTGCTCGAGGATTCTTCGGCAGAACTGGATTCGGGAATTTCGCTCGAAGAGGATTCCGCCTCCTCGCTAGACGAAGGCTCTTCCGACGAACTTGATTCCTCTGACGAGCTCGATTCTTCAGATGAACTCGATTCCGCTGACGAAGAGGATTCCTCTTTCTTCGAGGACGAGGACTTCTCGGATGAAGACGACTTAGCCTTCGACGACGAAGACGATTTTACGGACGAGGAAGACTCCTCGCGGGCAACAATCTGCCACACCTTCACAATCTGGCTATTGGAATCCAGCACAACGATGTTTACAAAGTCGCTACCGTCCAGGTCCAGTACAGTACCATCTTCAACAGGAGAATCCCAGTCAATCTCGGGGTCGACAAGATCGTTGTCCAGGGCCAGGTAGCACTGCGCACCGCCCAGCGACGACACATCCTCGATAACAAGGGAATCGAGCCCGGCAGGCACTTCTATTATCCCACTCTCAAAATCGGATTCCACACCCTTTCCATTCTCGAAAAGGCCAGACAAATCCGTATTGGGAACGACAATATCCGTATTGCCGCCATCGCAAGCGACAAAAGCGCCTACAACCAGGCATAGCGGCAGTGCACAAAGCAATCCTCGCAAAGTACTACGCATTTACCGCCTCCTAGAAGAACGTCACTAGCGAGAAATCTAGCGCCAGAAGGTTTATGGTGAAATTCACGACATTAAAGACGAACCTGCTACTTGTTTCGCCGTTCTCTTCCACATCGACAATGCTAGAACTCAGGCCCAGCAAACCTACCGAAGTTTCGAAAGCAAAGCGGTTCAACACCATCACACAAATGCCCGGGTTGATACCCGCCTTGATGGCCCAGCTCCTGTTGCGAGTCTTCTTCATATCCTCGCTATCATCCGTCTGCGAAATGCCGTACGAATATTCCACCGAAACGGAGGTCTCGTTGAACAGATAGAACACGCGGGAATTCAGCACCTTCAGGTAGTTCTTCAAGAGCGGCTGCACAAAGAACCCGTTGCTCACGTACTTGCGCCGTTCCTTCAAGTCCATGAGGTCTTCCATGAGCGAGAAATCTATATCGAACCATGTACGCGAATACCCGGCTCGCAAACCGAGCGCCATCGCGTCGCGGATAAAGTACCCACCAAAAGCTTCTACCGTAAATGTATAACCGTACGCCTCGTACACATCGCCAATCATGATGTTCAGCGCATCGTCCTCGGTATTCGCCTGTATAAGGGAAAGCGTCGCGCCCGCATAGAAATGCCTCTTCGCAATAGATTCGTCCGGCTCGACTGGGAAAAGTGCATCCAGAAGGCCCGATTTTTTTGCAGGCTGCGCGACAGCAACAGAATCGCTCACCGGAGCAGGCGTTTCAATTGCAGGTGCAGGCATTTCTGCCTGCTGGACAGCAGCCACAGTGTCCAGCGCAGATACTTCTACCAGCGAATCCTGCCCGGCAGGTGCCACCGGCACGGAATCCGGAGCCGCATCTTGCGCAAACGCAGGCAAAACGGCAAAAAGAAGGATTACAGAAAAAAGGAGTCTCCGCATATACACGAATTTACATTTTTATCGTACCCCTGCGGAATCCTACGTCACAAGCCTGTGAGGAATTTCAACAAATTGACCCTATTTCTTCTCTATATCCAATTTAATCCCCAGCGGAGATATTTTGTTTTTCGGCATCAAACAAAAGCCAGCACCCCAAAATCCAAAGTTTTACAACTTTCTCGGCAAACCGATTCCATATGCTACGAAGTGTAGTATAAAATTGAACAAAATTTAAAAAATCGTAAAAAAGTTTCGTTTTTAGCAAAAATTCATTAATTTTGTAGCACACACGGTTTATATTTACGAATATGAAATCCATATTCGAATTCTACGACTACAGGCTCTACATGCGCACGTTCTACGAAGAACGCAAGCGTACTTCGGCCTTCTCGTGGAGGCAATTCTCGAAACTCGCCGGGTTCTCTTCACCAAACTACATGAAGGTCGTTTGCGATGGAAAGAGCCGTCTGAGCAAAGCAGGAATCGAACCCGTCGCAAACGCGATGGGGCTTATAGAACACGAAAAAATCTATTTTCAGAAACTCGTCGAATTGGACAACGCTAACAACGAGTCCAGCAAAGCCGCCGTACTGCAGCAGATCCACGAAATGTCGAAGGAATACAAGATAAGAATGCTCGACGGCGACGCATTCATGTATTTCGAATCGTGGCTAAATCCAGTTGTTCGCGAAATAGCCGCGCTGAACCCAGGCGCTAAACCACTCGCCCTATCCAAACTCTGCATTCCCGAAACGAGTGCGACCGAAATCAGACGCTCCATAGATTTTTTGCTTTCCGCAGGCCTTCTGAAAAAGACAAGCAAAAACCATTACAGGCAAACGGAAAAGGTTGTTTCCGGTTCATCCGAAATCATGCCGCTCGCACTACGATCCATGCACCGGCAGATGGCGGATCTAGCTAGCAAATCCATTGATACAATCCCGATTTCCAAGCGCTATTTTTCAGGCCTGACAGCGACGCTTTCCCAAGCGGAATACGACCAGATTGTAGAGGAACTGGAGAATTTCAGGCAAAGAATCGTCCGAATCGCAAGTGGAACTAAGAACGGCAAAAAGGTCTACCGTCTCAACTTGCAGTTTTTCCCGTTGACAAAATCAAAGGAGGAAATTTATGAATAAACCGCTTTTCGTTTTCGCAGGATTATTCCTGGCCCTGCTTGTGGCCTGCTCCGACACGGATTCCGGCAAAGCGGCGGGCGTGACGACCGAGCCGAATTCTTCGGCATGGCGTGATGTCCGCGACAGCGTTCTGGACGCACTCGCTGGAAAGCCAGGATACAATCAAGAAACAACAGATACCATTCCCACGACGTCTTCCTCAAAGGCTGACTACATGTTCACGACGGAGAAGACGCCCTACACCACAAGCCCTGATACGCGCTGCTATATCAATCTATACAAGAGCAATCCCGAAAAAGAAATCGGAGTACAGATGTTCGGTGGCGACAAGAAGGGATCCTATTTCCTGACCAGCCTTGTCATGCCCGACGAAGGGGTCCTATTGCAACTCATTTCCGTTGCCTATTTCGAAGGAAAGGCCTTGTGCCAAGACGACCTCGTCCTATTCCAGGAAGAATGCCTTCAAAACAACGGCATCTTCCGAGACTTCGGAGACAACTGCATCAAAGGGAAACAGGATGCTGCCTGCGCTTTACCGTGGTTGCCCGAGACTGATTGGTCACAGACCCTCGAAACCGAAGCAAAGAGATACGAGCTCTATTGCAATAGCACTTTCGAGCCCGAGGAACCCGAATGCACTGTCATTTGCAAATTTGATGGCGAGTCGCATTGCGATACGACCTGCCCGGAATAAAACTATTTTTTCTTATACCTGAGGTACAGTCCCTCAATCTCGGAACGGAAGGCCCTGAATAGCGTAAGGCCCTCGAGGGCATCGGCAAAATATTCCACCTCGATACTTGCGGGCGACTCGACGTCCGCATTTTCCATATCCGATGTCATCTGTATATAGTTCGTCGGGTCGGCAACGACGACTACGAGCATGGTCCAGTCCGATTCCGCCGGCTTCGAGAATTCCGCAACGAAATCGAGAACAAGCTTTCCCTTCACAAGCGACGCCTCGAAACCACTAATGCGCCGGACCTTCAAGAAGGCCGAACCGGCCTGCACGTAATTGTAGTAGTTATTCTTTTCGAGCGGCCCGAGAATTGCAGATTCAAGCCCCATGCCCTCTTCTCGCGACAACTTGCCATCATCATTCTTATCGACAGAAGCCACCATTCCGGCGCTATAAATTTCGTCGAACACCCAGTGGTTGCGAATTCCGCTGAATCCGGCCTGGTCGTAAACGATTTTTATCGACACGTCGGCAAAGACATGCGGGTGTGCCTCCGCAAAAGTCGCAAAGCCCAAACAAAAAAGCGCCGCCGCAAGGCAGCGCCTAAAACAAAGTGCGCTAGAACGCAAAGACAACTCCCGCCACCAAGAGGCCCGCACCTATGGCGCCAAGGCCAATGCTTATCGCCGCCTTCGTATCGCCCTGGTTATTCAGGTCGTGATTGTCCTTGATCAGTCGCTGCGCCTTTTCGCTATCGAACACGGAACGGCTGTATTCGTGCTTCTTGTCGGCAGCATCGCTCCAGTTGCGTTCGGCCAGGTACCACAACACACCGCCAGCCAAAATCGGAGCGATAGAACTGAACAGCAACACCTTGCCCACACGGCGGTCACGGCGTTTCTGGTTGAATTCCCTCTGGCCCTGGATATACTCGACATCGTCAACAGACTGAAGTTCGACATTGATGAAGTTCGGCATAAACGCCTTGACCTCGGTCGTAATCGAGGTATCGCGATAGCCCACCTTGCGGAAGAATATCTGCAGTTCCGGTTGCGGCTTAACCTCGTTCACCACGACATCGGTTTCGTAGTCGGGCATATGGTTCACCGAGGGTTCCTGGCCAATATAGACTTCGACCGCTTCGGGATTCGTATTGAGGGTAAGCCTCGTCGAGGGGCGTTCCACCGCAATTTCCACCTTGTTCAGGCTGTCGGCATTGATCTTGACCGTTGCAGAGCCCCACCATTCCACATCGCGCAGGACCTTCATCACGGAGATGTTGTACTTGCCCGGCTTGATGTTCTTGATGGTGTCGGGCGCCACCTGGTGGAGCGGAATACCGTTCACGAACAGCGAGCACGCTTCCGGATTCGAGACGACAAGCAGGTTCGCCTTTCCCGGCGGGTAGAGTTCAATCTGCTCTTCCTCTTCCTTGATAACCGGCACCACGTAATTCGAGAGCGAAAGGTCAATCATCACCTTGTCCTCGAGGTTGTACAGGCGTTTCAAATCGAGGCGGAAAATCTTGATGTAGGGATTTTCGACGACATTGGCAAGGCTGTCCTGGATTTCACGTTCGCGGATCTCGGCCTCGACCTTCGCAATTTCTTCCATCTTCAGGCGCTTTTCTTCTTTTTCCAGGGCGGCCTCGAGGTCGTCCTCGGCATCGGCGGCAATTTCGGCAGCCTTCGCAGCCTCGGCGGCAGCGGCAGAATCGGCAGCACTCGCCGAATCAGACTTTGCGGCAAGGGAATCCTTCACGGCATCCGTCATGATGACATCGGCAGGCTTCTTTTCTTCCATCTTGTCGTCATCTTCAAATTCATCTTCTTCCTCGACCTTCTGCCCGTTACTTTCTTGCAGGGCGGCAGCCTCCGCCTCGTTCAGGCGTTCGAAAAGCTTCTGTGTCGATTCATCCACAGCGCGCAGGTAGACGGTATCTTTCTCGATTTTCACGAAAATAGCTTCTTGCTCCACGGAATCCCCGATGACCCAGTAGCGCACGGGAACTTCACGGGTCGTGGCCGTATCGGCCGGACTAGCAACCGCAGGCTTGGCCTCCTGCGCAAACGCAAAAGGCACAACAAAAAACACGAAAGGAATTAATCGCTTCAACATGCTATAAAGATATATAAAAATCGAGGAAAAAGGACTAGCCCTTCACCAGGCGGGCGCAGTAAATCGGGCCTCGCCCCTCGGCATGGTCGGGCAGGATATGCACTCCGCATTCGGTACGGTCAGCCCCCGCAGGGATCTGGGCAATCTCGTCGAGGCGCATCGCGGGGCGCTTCTTGAGGATTTTCTTCACCACGTCATCGTTTTCCATAGGCGAAAGTGCGCACGTGCTGTACACGAGGGTACCACCCGGGGCAAGGGCGTCCACTGCCGAAGCAAGGAGCGAGCCCTGTTCCACCGCAAGGCGCTTGACGCGCTTCACCGACCACACCTTGAGATGCTCGGGAGCGTTGAGCACGTGCCTATCCGAGGAGCACGGAGCATCCAGAAGGATCCTGTCGTAGCTTTCCTTCTTGTGCATGCCGAACTTCACGCCATCGTAGCCGGTCACGGAGACGACGGAGCGCCACTGTTCGGGCAGGGAGTTCTCGAGCACATGCGAAAGGCGGAGACGCCTGTCCGGAGAGCGGTCATTGCTCTGCAGAGACCCCTCCCCCTTCAGGCCGGAGGCAAGAACCAGGGACTTCCCGCCGGGAGCGGCGCACATGTCCAGCACACGGTCCCCCGGTTCAACCCCGAGCGATTCCGCCGCAAAGACTGACGCCTCGTCCAGGTAATACGGTTCCAGCCCATCGCCAAACCGCAATTCCGTAGCACAGCCCTCACCCTTCAGGGCTTCGAGCAGGGCCGGCCAGCGTTCGCCAAACAAGTTCGAGAAGTAGTCAAAAAATTCCACGGCAACAAGATAAAAAAATCCCCTGCCGAATGACAGGGGTTCGTTGAGCTACCAGGATTCGAACCTAGACAAACAGAGTCAGAATCTGTTGTGCTACCGTTACACCATAGCTCAGTGTGGGCACAACTTTAGAAAATATTCCTCAGTTGTGCAAGGGGTATTTCCAATTATTTTACAGATTTCGGCAGTGTAGGCGGGGTGTAGGTCATGCCCTGCCATTCGAGGTCATCACCCTTCGGCAGGTTCACGAACGTACTCACCACGTACTCCTCGACAGGGGTTTCCACCTCCTGCAGGGTCGAAATCACCTTCGAATCGCCGGAATAAAGCAGGAGTTCCTGTTCGCCCGACGGCATCTCATTGATTTTCAAAGAGTTGCATGTTACCGTACGTACGAAATGCGCCGTGCCCTTCGCACCCACGACAACGCTGTTCACCATGCAGTTGCTCGACTGCGTCGAATCAAGCGGGTCGATAACCAGCGCGATGGTGCTGATGAGCCCCGACGAGGCCTCCAGTTCCACCAGACCCACGTCCAGCGTGTCCTCCAGGTTCTCGACTTCTGAAGCCATCACGTAACGGCTGAGCCCCATCTTCACATCCTCGCCATCTTCGGCACGGAATTCCACTCGGAAACTGTCATAGGGAACTTCGGCCGGAACCGGAAGCAACCAGCGACCACTACTGTCGGTCTTGGCCTGAGCAACGAACTCGGAGGAATCCCCGGAGAAGCCAAACCCGAAGATATCGGTAATCACCATGACCTCGATACCGGCACATTCCTTGACCGCATCGCAATCCACCTTGCCTGAAATCCGCGCGAAGCTTCCGGCAGATTCCTTCATCAGGGTATCGACGTCAGTCGTGGTACTCCAGTAGAACGGACCCACATCGAGCGTATCGCCCGGTTCCACCTCGGTAGAACCCATGTTCCATACGCGGTAGATAAGGCTGTCAGCAACGCCGGAATCCTGCAGTTTGGCAACCATCTGCGGGTCACCCGGGCAGAACCCGAACCACCAGGAGCCGGCAGGAATGAGCATGGAGAAGGAATCCTTCGCGAACACGTTCTGGACGAACGGCATGCCCGGCATGTACACCAGGAAGTGAGAGCCGACCTCGACCGCAGGCTCGGACTCACGGTCATAGTAGAGCACGCTCTCGAAACGAGCCGCCTTCTCGAGCCTGATGGTATCCAGGTCCTTGGAATCGTGCTGGACACGCGGCAGGTAGGAGATTTCCTCGGCATCCTCGTCGATAACCGCAAGCTGGAACGTATCGGCAATCGCGGAATCGAACGCGAACACACCCGCGGTATCCGTCTTCACCTCGACGAACTCGGGAACGACGGACATGTCCTTCGAGGAATAGACCTTCGACATGCGGACCGCAGCAGCAGTAGCGAGCGTACCGTCGGAACGCTTCACCGTACCCGTCACAGAGGCGGTCATCATATTTTCAGTATCGGTCGCAGTCCCCGAGAGCTTTTCGCTATCGGAACACGCAGCATAGAAAAGGGCGCTAAAAGCAAGAGCCATGGTCAAAGAGTATTTCATTTCGCGTCCTCCCCGTCCTTAACGGACTTGGATTCCTTCTCCTTGCTGAGAGGGAAAAATTGAACGTTCAACTCACACACCATGGTTTCACCGCTATCCGACCGAACGATATCCAGAACTTCCTTGCGGAATACGTCGATCTTGTTGATGATGCGTTCAAGCCCTTCGGCGGACACGCTCATCGTAGTACAAGATACATTTCTGCGTTCAGTGCTGTAGTGGTCCAGAGCGCCTTTAGCAAGGTCAATCATCTGTTTCTGGAACTGGTGACCGAAAAGCGGGGCAATTTCGCGGCCGCTCGATATGGTCTTGTTCACGGAACGGTAGAAACCGTCTTCGGCCAGGTCGATAAGCCCGAGGTCCAGAAGCAGCTGAATAGCCTGCTTCGCCTGCGGGAGTGTAATCTTGGGGTTCAGGAACAGAGCCACTTCCTGGATGTTCTTTTCGTTGATATCGAGTACAGAAAGAGATTCGCGGACAGCGACGTAATACCACTTACTATAGTATTCCTGCTGGTTCCGGGTGAGCGTCTTGACAGTGCGCGGGAGCAGCGCCGACATCTGGTCGAAGATCTGCTGCTTGGACGCGGGCGTAGTCGCGTGGGTAAAATCCACCATCAGGGAGAAGTAACGGCCTTCGCGTTCGTTCAGCCCCAGTGCGGTAATAAACTTCGGGAGCATCTGCGGCGTAAGCGACTTACGACCGCGGATGAGATCGAGGTACAGTCCGGAAGACGAATACCCCGCCTTCTTCGCGAAGGATCGGTACGAGAAATAACGCTGCACGGACTTTCTGTACTCGTAATAGTCCTGCAGGTATTTCCTGTAATTGTAGTAAGCGTAGACGTTCATTGAATATAAAAATAATTTTTTATTTTTCTGGGAACACCCCCTATTTTCAAAAAATTGCACAAAATCACGAATTTCACAAGAAAACGACAAAAAAGAACACTTGGAGAACACTTTTTGTTTTTCACCTATACCTTTCGCCTAAAAAATTGGGTATATTTGGGGAACACCCAATCCCATCCCTCGGACCTTCACTGATACTCCCAGTGAAGGTCCTTTTTTAGACCGTGCGTTCGACGTTTCAGGGACGGAACCTCCGGTAACTCACGCACTCTCGCCTTCACGACCGGTTAATACCGGTCGCTTAGGGCTCACTTTCATACCGCTCGCTTAGGGCTCACCTTGATACCGTTCGCGCTCATATGAAATTCTATATTTTGCGCATGGATTTGAAGAAAAAGGCTTTAGGGTTTGGCGCGCGAGTGCTGCGCATTTTAGGGATTATCGCCGTCATCTATGTAAGCATGGTCTTCTACCTGGCGCTGACCGAGCGCCGGAACGCGTTCCCCAGGGCCATCATGCACAAGGAGGCTCGCGAGGCAATCGCCGGCAAGGCGAAGCCGATCTCTTGCACCATGGAAGACGGTACAGTTCTCGAAGGCTGGTCCACGGGCAACCCGGGCGACGCCACGCTCCTGTAC
>Ga0247611_10010293_pt1 | contig 11019 bp, 9 predicted proteins | sample 177DNAGHGhighgp2_FD_192422 | JGI IMG/M metagenome (GOLD analysis project Ga0247611, IMG submission 192422) | Sheep rumen microbial communities from Palmerston North, Manawatu-Wanganui, New Zealand - 1770 DNA GHGhigh gp2 | ecosystem: Host-associated > Mammals > Digestive system > Stomach > Rumen ... | reverse complement strand
ATTAGGAAAGCGGGGCGGTCACCGGGGTGGTACAATGCCGTGGGGTGAAACTGTACAAACTCCATGTCCTGCACCGTTCCCTTGGCACGATAGACCATGGCGATGCCGTCTCCGGTAGCCACCAGCGGGTTGGTCGTGGTGCGGTAGACCGAGCCAATGCCTCCCGTGGCCATCAACGTCACGCGCGACAGGAAGGTATCGACCTCGCCTGTCTCCTGATTCAGGACATAGGCGCCATAACACTCGATGTCGGTTGTGCGACGCGTGACGATTTTGCCCAAGTGGTGCTGCGTGAGGATTTCCACGGCAAAGTGTTCCTCATAGATGTCGATGTTGGGATTTGCTCTAACGGTCTCGATGAGCGACGTCTGTATCTCGTGTCCCGTGTTGTCGGCGTGGTGCAGGATGCGGAACTCGCTGTGGCCACCCTCGCGGTGCAGGTCAAACTCGCCCTTCTCGTTCTTGTCAAAGTCCACGCCCCATCCCAGCAGCTCCTGGATTTGGGCCGGGGCCTCGGTAACGACCTTCTTCACTGCCTCGGGGTCGCTCAGCCAGTCACCGGCAACCATCGTGTCGTGGATATGCTTGTCAAAGTTATCCACCTCCAGGTTGGTCACTGTTGCCACGCCGCCCTGGGCCAGGTCGGTGTTGGCTTCTTCCATCTTGGACTTGCACACCAGTGCCACGGTCCCGGTCTTTGCCACCTTGAGGGCAAAACTCATACCGGCTACTCCCGAGCCGATGATGAGGTAATCATATTTACGTACCATAATTCAGTTTTCTATAATCATTTCAGAGCTCTCAAGGAGCTCTGTCAAGTTACTCTTTCTCGCCGTAGAGCAGGTCACCGCAGTCGCCCAGGCCGGGCACGATATAGCTATGCTCGTTGAGCTCGTCATCGATGTCACAGGTCCACAATGTGGTCTGCCCTTGAGGCAAGTGCTGGCGCACGGCCTCGATAGCCTTGGGGGTAGCCACCACACTAGCCACATGCACGTGGGAGGGGTGCCCCTTTGTCACCAGAGCCTGATAAGCCAGCTCCATCGACGACCCCGTGGCAAGCATCGGGTCAACGATGACCAGCGTCTTCCCGTCAAGTCGAGGACTGGCAATGTACTCGATGTGAACGACAAAATCGTCGGTCTCGGGGAAATACTTCCTGTAGGCCGACACAAAGGCATTGTCGGCGCCATCAAAGTAGCTCAGGAAACCCTCGTGAAAGGGCAGACCGGCGCGCAGGATCGTCGCCAGCACCACGCGGTCACCCAGCACGTTGCACTGCTTCACACCCAGAGGTGTCTCCACTCCCACGGTCTTGTACTCGAGCCGCTTGGAAATCTCATAAGCCATAATCTGGCCCAAACGCTGGATGTTGGTACGGAAACGGAGGCGTTCCTGCTGCAGGTTCTTGTCACGGATTTCGCTCATGAATTGTCCAACAAGCGAGTTTTGTTCACACAAGTTGATGATATCCATATCTTTTCTCTATGATTGTTGTTTAGTGGTTAAATATTCTGCAAGAAGCCGCCGGGCGTTAGCGCGGTCGAGTGTGAGCTGGTGCTTGAGTTCCTCAATACCGCACATCTTGAACTCCAGGCGCAGGAAACTGATAAACTCCAACGAGATGTCCTCGCCATAGATGTCCTCATCAAAGTCAAACAAGTTGACCTCGATGCTGATCTGGTCGCCATTGTCCAGAGTGGGCCGTTTGCCTATGTTGGCCATGCCTTGCAGCGTCCTCTCTCCCAGATGGGCCAGAACGGCATAGGCTCCATTGTGGGGCAACAAGATATTGTCATCCACTTCACCCACATTGGCAGTAGGGAATCCCAATGCGCGCCCGTTGCGGAAACCATGCACCACCCGGCCCTTGACCACGTGGGGTCTCCCCATGCAATGCATCGCATCGACCACCCGGCCAGCCGCGATCTGTCCACGAATGATGGTGGAGCTCACTGGAGCATAGCGACCCAGATACTCTGGGGCCTTGACCACCTCGACCCCTAGACGCCTGCCATGCCGGCAATAGTCATCAAAGGTCTCTCCCCTATTGTGGCCAAAGTGATGGTTATAACCCGATACAAGCACGCCCATGCCATATCGGTCACGCAGCAACTCGATGAATTGCGAGGAGTCGAGTTGAGACAACTCCCGGGTAAAGTCCAGCAAGAGCAGCAGGTCGGGGTTGAGAGCCCCAATCTGCGAGATCCTGTCCTCAAGTGGCAGGATAAGCCTGAACGATCCATCGGCATGTAGAACCTGACGGGGATGACGCAGAAAAGTGATGACCAGCGACTGCTTGCCGGCCTCACGAGCCTTGCGGTTAAGAAAATCGACCAGTGTGGCGTGACCTCGATGGACGCCGTCAAACATGCCTATCGTAGCAACCGTGCTGCCAGAAGGCAAACGGTCATTCTCGCCCAAAATCCTCATTCGCTACCACCCTAAAAGCCTAAAGTCTATTTATTCAAATGCTCCTTCAAGATGCGCATCGTGTCATTGCACACCCTGATGAACATCTCACGGTTCTTGAGCATGGTTGAAGTCTTGACCTGCTTGTCGGCTCCCGAGAACAGATACCCCGTTTCCTTGCTTTCCAGGGCCCGAAGCGTGGGAATAACGCCAGCCTCGGGGCTGGGAATGTTGCGGCTCAGGTAGTCTGGCACACGGTCCATCCAGCGTGACATAGCCAGTGCTCCGCTCTTCAACAGGCCTGGATTGACGCAGTTGACCGACACGCGGCGCGTCTTCATCACGCTCGACATATAGATCGAGAACAGCGTCAATGCCAGCTTGCTCTGGGCATAGGCCCCCCACGGTGTGAAATGGGACACAGCAGGAAACTCATAGGGTAACGACACCAGCCGACGGGAAACCGACGTGGACAAGATGATGTGACCACCCTCCTGAATGAGGGGATAAACCTGCATCGACAGCAACACAGTGCTCAGGTAGTTGACCTGTACCGAGTGTTCAAAACCGTCTTCCGAAATCTCGCTTCGGCGCGGCAGGATGCCAGCATTGTTGATCAGAGCAGCCACGGGACGCTTCAACTCGCGCAAACGGCTCACAAAGTCGTTGACCAATGCAAATGAATTGAGGTCAAGTTGCAGGCAGGTAATATCCTTGTTGCGGGTCACGGTACGCAACTGGGCCGCATAATTCTCGGCTTTCTTGATATCGCGGCTTGCCAGCAACACGGCCTTGCCCTGCTCGGCGAGCTTGCGGGTAATCACGCTACCCATGCTATCGGTCGAGCCTGTTACTATATACAATGGCTTCACATCGGCTTCTAGCGCATTATCGTTATCGGTTATCATAATCGATTCTTTTTTTGAGTTTATGTCATTCCAACCTGCAAAATTATAAAACTTTGGACAAAGATGCCCTATTTCATGGGAAAAAGTTTGGCAACCGTATCGCTGTTGGGCCAAACGCAGGCCCAAATCCTGCTGGTAGAAAAACATTGACAGACCAACTGTAATATCATCCCATCCCCCTGATAACGACTGTCTAAAACTCATCCAGCGGTTGATCGGTTCCCAAAAAATCGGGTTAACGAACGCCAAAAGTCAAGAAAACATTTGGCCATTACCACTGGAGTGTTTACCTTTGCTACAGGTAATCAGAAGTTTACGGCATTCATACGCCAGAATCAACAATCACTCAAAACGATAAACAATTGAAAAAGATGAGAAAATGTTTCATGATTGCTACTGCAGTAGCAGTGTGCGGCACCCTGGCGTGCTGCAACAACAACGCACCACAACCCGTCAATGGGACTCTGGAAAAGGGCGAGAACACCCTTGATGCTCCGCCCGCCGTGTACAAGGCCATGACGCGCGTGGTGATTGATGACCGATACGAGACTGTGATGGAGGACAAGGCCACAGGAGTGAACGTCTACAGCTTGCTCAACTGCGGTGACACGTTGTCCAGCGAGGGCTATGGAATGGCCGTTTCACGCGGCGATGTGTTGACCGCACTGCCCAAACTGCGCCACGGGCGCATGCCACGGGCGCGATATGACAACACATCGGGCAACCTGTGGATCGTTGGCAGCGACATGGAGGGCACTGGCGTGCTCGTCGAGCGCCCTTATCTGTTGCGCTTTGACGCCGACGGCTATGCCAGCGTCATCACCTCGATCAACCCCTATGAGATGCAGCAAGCCCTGTGCAAGGACCTCAGTTACACCATCAACGGCCAAGACATCTCGTTCCTGGCCCAGGGACAACCACTCATCACCGTGACCAATCACACCGAGGACATGGGTGACATCATGGATGATGACGCCATCTACATCGGCGAGCAACTGGAGTACAGCATTGCCGGGCCTCTCACGGTAACCGTCACCCCCGGCGTCAACTTCACCGTGGGCAAGGTACTGATCTATGACGACATGCCCTTCATCACTGCAACCGTCACCCTAAACGATGACGGCACGTTTACCCTGAGTGACTTCAAAGCCTCGAGGGAATAGCATGGCCACAATGTATTAACGGCCTGTGACATTTGGTTTTGTCACAGGCCGTTAATAATATATTGTGTCTCAACTTGCTGCGATGAGAACTATGCCTTAGCTGTCTTCTCGGGGTTCAACTCACCGATGGAAAAGCTGCTGTTGGGGTCGGCATTGCGGCGCATGATATCCTCCATGCTGTCGATGACGTTGACAATAAAGTCGCCCAACTTCTCGGCCTCGCACACGATGTCCATATAGAAGATGCCGGCCTTGTAGGGATACTTCTTCTGGTTGACGGCCTCGATGTTCTCGGTGCGGCACTGGTTGCGGAAGTTATTGATCTCGCGCTCCTTGTTGTAACTGCGCATGAGGTCCTCGACAGTAACATTGTCGATATCGCTCAGCACCGACATCATATTGGCCATCGCCTCGCTCACCAGGCGCAACATCTCATCGATGTTGGCATAGTTATACTCGTTGAAGTGGGCGTCGGCCTCCTCCTTGCGCACGAGCGCCTTAGCGATGTTGTTGCAGCTGTCGCCGATGCTCTCGAGCTCGCTGATGATGCTCAGCAGGCTGGCAACACGGGATTTGGCCTGGCTACTCAGGCGACCATCCAGCACCTTGTTCAGGTAACTGCCAATCTCAAACTCCATCCTGTCGGTGATGTCCTCATATTTCTCGATGCGCGAGAACAACTTGTTGAACTCGGGCGTGCCGGTCTTGGTGTGCACCAGGTCCTTGACCATGCCCAGCATGCGCTCAACACGCTGCGCAAACACGACAATCTCGCGTTGCGCCTGGGTGATATTCAACTCGCTCGCACTCATCAGACCGCCCTGGATATACTTGAGCTGGAACTCCTCATCCTCCTTCTTCTTGCTCTTGATGAGAATGTTCAAGAGCTTAACATAGAACTTGGTGAACCATATCATGATCAACAGGTTGCACAACTTGAAGATGGTGTGGAACATCGTCATGCCGATGGACATGGCGACCTGCTCATCCATCAGTGTGCTGCCATCAATGGCCGACCCACCCTTGACGCTATTGTACAAGGCAAGGGGGTCTCCCAGGTTGAAAAGATCCTTGACAACCCATATCACCATCGACACAAACGGCTGGAAGACAAGCAGTACCCACACGGAACCAAACAGGTTGAACAACGCGTGTCCCAGTGCAGCCTTCTTGGCCTCGGCATTACCACCCAGCGAGGCGAGCAACGGCGTGATACTGGTGCCAATGCTGGCGCCAAGCACCATCGCACAACCGATGTCAAACGAGATCCACCCCTTGGTGGCCATAATCAGCACGATGGCAAACGTGGCGGCACTCGACTGGATGACCATCGTCACCACCCAACCCACAAGGGTGAATATCAGCACCGAAACAAATCCCATCGACGTGTATTGCTGCAACGAGGCGAACACCTCGGGCGACCGGGACAGGTCAGGCACATTGGCGCTGATGGCATCCAAGCCCATGAACAGGAACACAAAGCCGATGATCAACTCACCGATGTTCTTGTACTTGCCGTTCTTGATAAACAGCATGGGAACAGCAAAAAACAGCAACGGTAACAGGAATGCCGTCATCTTGACCTTGAACCCGAAGATGGCGATTATCCACTCGGTGAACGTGGTTCCCAGTGCGGCACCAAAGCTCACAGCAAGCGACTGCTCCAATGGCATGAGGCCAGCGTTGACAAAGCTGACGACCATTGACACCGATGCCGACGAACTCTGAATCAATGCGGTGATAACGATACCGGTAATGATAGCAAGGATACGGTTCTTGGTCATCCAGGCTAGAATCGAACGCAGGCGGCTACCTGCCGTTTTCTGTAAGCCTTCGCTCATGACTTTCATTCCATACAGGAACAAGCACACGGCGCCCAACAAGGCCAAGAAATCAATTAAGGAGTAATCCATTGAATATTAACAATTTACAGATATTTGTTATTTTTTTGTTGCAAAAGTAGTACATTTTGATTTATAATCAATAACAATTATATTACAAAATGATAAAAAAACTGGCTTTTTCAATAAAAAAGTTACTTCAAGGGGGTTAAACTTTTGATTACTGTCATTGCTGGAATGAATATTGCAAAAAAATGCGTACCTTTGCGGTGATACTAGTAAATCATTAATTATCAGACATCATTGTATGAAAAAATTCTACGTTTTAATGCTCATGGCTGCGATAGCAGCAGGAGCAATGGCCGAGGGCTTCGTGAGCAACGGCTCGGGCACTGTTTACACATTCAACACCCTCAGCCAAATCGAGGGGACGGGCGTCACCATGCAGGATGACGGCTCGTATCTGGTGGGCGACGACTTCACCATCGCCGAGGGCGACGTGCTCAAGATCGAGAACAATAATGTCATCAAGATGGGCAACGGCATCACGGTCACAATCCTTGGCGATGCCGACTTCACACCGCTCGACACAGCACTGATTACACGCGACGCCGAGGGCTCCAACCCCAGGGGGTTCTGGATGATGGGCGAGAACGGCAATGCCGAACTCAAGAACCTGCGCGTCGAGTATGTGGGCATCTGCTTCGGCGGCCTGAACAGCAGCCTCCACGCCAGCAACTGCACCTTCACCCTGTACAACGGCAAGCTCTCGAGCTCGGGCACGATCTCGTTCAACGCCTCGTGCGACGGCAATATTATCGAGAACTGCTACTTTGTCGAGAACACCATCAACGCCATCGGCAACGGTGCAACCAATCCCGTGGGAATCACCATCGCCAACAACGTGCTGTGGCACAACGTCACTGCCAACGGCAACAAGCCCCAGATCAACCTCACCTGTGCCGGCGACTATGACGTCCACATCACAGGCAACCAGGTTATCGGCGGCCAGTTCACCCTTTCTGGAGGTATCGGCGTGAGCAACATGATGGGCCTGGGACACACCGGCAAGGTTTACATCGAAAACAACTACATTGCCGACAACCGCTACGGCATCACCACCATCGGCTCGCTCGACTGCGTCATCAAGAACAACACGATGATCGACAACCACTACGAGACCAACCCCAACAATGGCGGCAGCTGCATCAGCGTCTATGACAGAAGCAGTAGCAGCAACGTCTATATCGAGGGCAACTGGATGGAAGGCGGCCTGTGGGGCATCACCATCGTCACCGGTGAGCCCAACGTCAACATCGGCAAGGTCGAGGACACCTCGGCGTCCGACTATAACCCCGGCAACAACACCTTTGTCAACAACGGCTTCGACGGCAACTACTATGACCTGTATAACAACGGCATCGGCACCATCTGGGCCCAGGGCAACACCTGGAATGTCGAGGAGCAGACCGAGGAGAACATCGAGCAGGTCATCTACCACCAGGCCGATGATCCCAGCAAGGGCCAGGTCATCTTCATGCCCGCCAAAGAGCCCGGCAGCAGCGTTGAGGAAATCAATGCCGCCAACGACCACGACGGCCTCTACTACAACCTGATGGGCGTCCCCAGCGAGGCACCCAACGCTCCCGGTATCTACATCCACAACGGCAAGAAGATTCTCGTGAAGTGACCCTGATACAACCACTACACTATTGAAGCCGCATCCCCACCCCCGGGGCCATGCGGCTTCTTTGTTGAATTTTCACTGAGCATTTGGGCGTATTTCTTCAAAAAAAACATTACCTTTGCATCACTATGACAATACAAGAGGCTCAAGCGCGCGTTGACGCTTGGATAAGGCAGTATGGCGTGCGCTACTTCAGCGAGTTGACCAACATGGCCGTCTTGACCGAGGAGGTCGGCGAGGTGGCCCGCATCATCGCGCGCCGCTATGGCGACCAGTCGAGCAAGCCGGGCGACGAGCTGGACCTGGCCGACGAGTTGGCCGATGTCATGTGGGTGGTCATCTGCCTGGCCAACCAGACGGGCATCGACCTGGACGAGGCCCTGGAACGCAACATGGCCAAAAAGACCCTACGCGACAGCACGCGCCACATCAATAACGAGAAACTGAAACACTAACCAATTTTTTCTATTCAAAATTATTATGAGCAATCACCAACACGAACACTGCGGCTGTGGATGCCATGACCACGACCATGACCACAAGCCCATGGACAAGTACATGACTGCCATCAGCCAGTCCAGCGTCACCACCGACGACGCTGCCGTCACTGCCGCCGTGCAGGAGATCATCGACAAGCACGCCGCCCAGAACAACACCCCCGAGGTGCAGCAATTCCTGCTCAACTGCGTGGATCTGACCACCCTGGCCACCGACGACAGCGAGCGCAGCGTGGCCCAGTTTGTGCAGCGGGTCAACGACTTTGACAACAACTACCCCCAGTACAAGAATGTGGCCGCCATCTGTGTCTACAGCAACTTTGCCGCCGTGGTGCGTGGCACGCTCGAGGTGAGCGGCGTGGACGTCGCCGTGTGCAGCGCCAGCTTCCCCGCCAGCCAGGCCCACATCGAAACCAAGATCGCCGAGACCGCACTCGCCATCGCCGACGGTGCCGACGAGGTGGACATCGTGTTGAACGTGGGCTACTTCAAGGACGAGGCCTATGAGGAGCTGTGTGATGAAATCGCCGAGATCAAGCAAGTCGTCGGCGACCGTCCCTTGAAAGTCATCCTCGAGACCGGACTCCTGAAGAGCGCCGAAGCCATTCGCCGCGCCAGTATCCTGTCGATGTACTCGGGCTGTGACTTCATCAAGACCTCGACCGGCAAGGTATATCCTGGAGCGTCGCTCGAGGCCGCCTATGTGATGTGCCAGTGCATCAAGGAATACTTCATCCAGCACGGCCGCATGGTGGGCTTCAAGGCATCGGGTGGCATACGCACCACCGAGGACGCCATCAAGTATTATACCATCGTCAAGGAAGTGCTGGGCGAGCAGTGGCTCGACAACCGCTACTTCCGCATCGGTGCATCGAGCTTGGCCAACTCGCTGTTCCAGTCCTTCACTGGCAGCGACGACAAGCCCTTCTGACCCATGTCTCACTGGAGACCAAGAAAAGGCAACTCCACTTTTCTATTCACCCGTGCCACCCCCTAAACGATCCTAATCATAAGGGTGTGCATAACAAAACATTAGATTCTGTGTACAAGCCCATGGCGGGTGCCCAAAAAGCCGTTCCCAGGGAACGGCTTTTTCGTTACAACGGAACTGGGCTAAAAAGCTACCCTTCCTTGAAAAATAAATTGGTGCGACGGTGGTGTGTCCGCATTGCGGTAAGCCGGTGACGGTGGAGCTGAAGTAAACGAAACGTGGGTGCTGAAGCTGAATGCTAACCAGGCTTCCCTATTCTATATTGTGTACCCCACTATGGTATCCTTTTTTCCCATGCCACAGCAGTTGGCATGGGATTTGCAGTACTATGGGCGTGAAAAGTGAATTAATTGAGTTAATAGAAAAAGAAAGGAGTTGAACCATGTCACTGTTTAGAGTCATCTTGTCGATTATCTTCCCGCCGCTGGCTGTGCTGGACAAGGGTTGTGGATCGGTTTTGATCGTGATACTGCTCACCTGTGCTGGATGGATTCCGGGAGTGATTGGTGCGCTGGTGATCCTGAACAAGGACAACGACAGGGATACTAACAATTATCCCACCTACCCTACCTATCCAACCAGCAATAGCCGCACGCGATGTGAGTACTGATCATGGATGGACAAGCTGGGTGAGAAAACCACTAGCTTAAGCAAAGAGTTGTTTATTACGAACCCCGAGGGCTAAAAATATAGCTCTCGGGATTCATCGTAATAAAAATTGTGTGTGTTTGACAGATATTGAACCCAAAAACTAGAAAAATTAAAGAAAAAAGTTTATATTTGCAGCATTATAACAAGACTAATTCATTTAATTAATATTTATTACTTTACTTTATGAGAAGATCATTTCTTTTATTGTTCACGGTCCTGTTCAGTGCCATGACGGCTCTTGCTGTTCCTGCCAAGCCAGGATGGATGACAGTGACCCAGAGCGACGGTAGCACGATTCAGGTGCAAGCCGTCGGAGGTTCGTTTAATCACGCTATTGTAACTACCGACGGACTGACCGTTGCCCGTGGCGATGATGGTGATTGCTATTACTACTCATCGTTGACTGGACTCACCGCCGTGCGGGCCCACAATCCCGCCGAACGCAATGCCACCGAGATGGCATTTGTAGGCGCCCAGCGCTCCAACCTGGTGATGGTCCACAAGGACCGCCCCTTCCTGCACGAGAAGGGAAGCTTTCGCGTTGGTGGCAGCAATGCCGACGCTGGCGTTCCCTCGATGGGGGCACGCAAGATTCCCATCATCCTCGTCGAGTACCAGGACAAGAAGTTCAGCAACACCCGCGAGCAGATCATCCAAGCCATGCTGACGGGCAACAAGAGCGTTGGCCAGTACTTCAGGGATCAGTCCAACGGGTTATATCAGCCCGAATTTGAGGTCTTCGGTATCTACACCCTGTCCCAGAACCGCGAGTACTATGGCGGCAACACCAGCGGCGGCGACGACAAGGCACTGGGTGCTATGGTTTCCGAGGCTGTAGAGATGGCCGCTGCAGACGGCGTGTCGTTCAA
>Ga0247611_10010292_pt1 | contig 11019 bp, 10 predicted proteins | sample 177DNAGHGhighgp2_FD_192422 | JGI IMG/M metagenome (GOLD analysis project Ga0247611, IMG submission 192422) | Sheep rumen microbial communities from Palmerston North, Manawatu-Wanganui, New Zealand - 1770 DNA GHGhigh gp2 | ecosystem: Host-associated > Mammals > Digestive system > Stomach > Rumen... | reverse complement strand
GCCCGTAGGTCCGAGGTCGGCTATGAAGTAGCCTTCTTCCCTGGCATGGATATAGGGCTGGGTGGACGCGCTGCTGGCATGGGTATTGCTCTCTGCCTTCCGGTCAGCATACGCCCATGAGCCGCGAAGCGAGAGGTTTGTCAGCCAGCGTCGGTTCAGCAGCAGGCGCAGCTCCGCATTGCCGCGGAAGGCGTTGTCGCGCTGCTTGGAGTAGTCGTCGAGTTCCTCGTCGGGGTCGGCTTCCGAGTTGTAGCCTCCTATGTTTCCCGTCAGCCCCACGTTCAGCGTGAGCGGCGTGGTGTGCTGCATGAAGACATTCATGTAGTGCAGCCTCAGGATGTTGCGCTGGTAGGCAGTATGGGGCGAGGCGGCATTGCTGAACGAGCGGGCGTGCTCCAGCGACACGTTCAGCACCCCCATGTTCCTGCCCAGGCCGAAGCCTTTGTTCAAGGCCGTCTGACGGGTGTGCTGGTTCAGCTTCCCCTCAACTATGAACGGCGACTTCCCCCTTCGTGTGCTCACCTTGACGATACCATTCGACAGATCGCCGTACTCTACCGAGGGGATACCGGTCACCACCTCCACGCTCTCGATGGCAGACGTGCTGACGGTGCGGGTAGAGGCTCCCGCCGTCTCGCCGGTGCTGGCGTTGTTGTCCATGCGCATGCCGTCTATCTCTATGGCTGTGCCAAACGATGCGTTGCCTTTCTCCTGACTGCTGCTGCGCAATGCCAGACGGTTGTCGTCCATCAGTGTGGGGTTGACGGTCTTGCCGCCGGGAAGCAGTGCCTGTATGTCGCCGAGGTTAAGTATCTGCTGGTGGTCCAGTGCCGTCCGGTCGATGGTGTAGCTGGTGGTGGCCTCGTCGCGCCTGCGCCGGGCGGTAACGGTCACGCCCTCCAGCTTCAGGTTGTCTTCCTTGAGCCGGAGTGTCAGGCTGACGGCTTTGTCCGTAAGCGTCACGGTCTGGATCAGCTTCTGGTAGCCCAGGCACTGGACGGTCAGAGTGGCGGTTCCTTTTTCCGCACCCTTGATGGTGAAGCGACCGTCATCGCCGCTGACGGCCCACTGTCCGCTTCCGGCCACAAGGATGCTGGCAAAAGCTATGGGCTGGCCGTCGTCGTAGCCCACCACCTTGCCTGATATTGCCAGTTGTGCGGAGGCACGTAATGCCAGCAGTGTCAGGAATAGCAGTATTATCGATTGTCGTTTTGACATTATTATATATGTGAAATCATTTCGGATGCAAAGATAGACAGAAAGCCAGAACTGTCAAATACCTAAAAATGAGTATTTCGCAATTGCATTATTATACGTACCTTTGCACCCAAAACCAGACAAAACAACAAGATGAAGAAACGATTCCTGACATTTACACTACTATGGGCCATGGCCTTTACCGCCTTTGCCCAGCAACTGCCACAAGATCCCTCCATCCGCAAGGGGAAGTTAAAGAACGGCATGACCTACAATATCCGCCACAATGCCAAGGAGGCTGGCTTGGCCGACTTCTATATTGCCCAGCGTGTGGGCAGTATTCTTGAAGAGCCTCGCCAGCGCGGACTGGCACACTTCCTGGAACACATGGCCTTCAACGGCACGAAGAACTTTCCCGGAAAAGGGAAGAGCCTGGGCATTGTACCCTGGTGCGAGACCATCGGCGTGAAATTCGGCGCCAACCTCAACGCCTATACCTCTATAGACCAGACGGTGTATCACATCGGCTCCGCTCCGCTGAAGCGCGAGGGCATCATAGACTCGTGCCTACTGGTGCTCCACGACTGGAGCCACTACCTGCTGCTCGAGGATGCCGAGATTGACAAGGAGCGCGGAGTCATCCACGAGGAGTGGCGCACCAGGCGCGCCGGCATGGCGGTGCAGCGGCTGCAGGAGCAGGCCATGCCGAAGGTATACCGGGGCACGAAGTACGAGGACTGTATGCCCATCGGCTCAATGGACATAGTGGACAACTTCCCGTACCAGGACTTGCGCGACTACTACCAGAAGTGGTACCGCCCCGACCTGCAGGCCATCATCGTGGTGGGCGACATCGACGTGGACAAGATGGAGCGCAAGATCAAGAAGGTGTTCTCGCCCATACCCATGCCGAAGAACGCTGCGGAGCGCATCTACTACCCCGTGTCCGACAATGACTCGATGATTGTAGACATCGAGAAAGACAAGGAGCAGCCCATCGTGCTCTGCCACATCTACCAGAAACGTGAGGCCACTCCCGACAGCGGGAAGAACAGCGCGAAGTACCTGCGCGACAACTATGTGGACGTGCCGTTCACGCCGCAGAGCGACCTCGAGCTTGACTTCCTGAAGCGGTGCCTCTCCATAGCATATACCGACTCGGTGCGCGAGGAGAAGGGAGGCACCTACGGCGTCAGCGTAGACTTCGGGCTGGACAAGGATGACAAGCCCAACGCCATGCTGAAGATTTCCTACAACGCCGACCCGCAGCGATACGAGGAGCTGAACCCGATAGTATACCGCCAGCTGCGGAACATTGCCGACCACGGGCCGTCGGAAGCGTCGATGCAGAAGGTGAAGGAATATCTCGTCAAGCAGTATGCACAGGCCTCCATCACCAACGACTACTGGAGCTACGTCATCTGGCATGAGCTGGACGATGACACCGACTTCGACCGCGACTACTGCCAGATGGTGCAGGCCATGAAGCCACAAGACGTGCAGCGCATGGCCCGCCAACTCCTGGACGCCAAGCGGCGCATAGAGGTGACCATGCTGTCAGAATAAAAGAAAGAAAACTCAGTAGGTGAGCACCTCCACGCCGTGATCGGTCATGAGCAGGGTGTGCTCCCACTGGGCCGAGGGCAGTTCATCCTCGGTGATGACCTCCCAACCGTAGGGATCATCGGCATCGATGAACACTTTCCACGTGCCCATGTTAATCATCGGCTCAATGGTGAACACCATGCCGGGCACAAGGAGCATGCCCGTGCCGCGGTGGCCGTAGTGATTGACTTCCGGATCCTCATGGAAATGAAGACCCACGCCATGACCGGCCAGGTCGCGCACGATGCCGTAGCCGTACTTCTTGCAGTGCTTCTCAATGGCATGGCCTATGTCGCCCACGAAGCCCCAGGGCTTGGCGGCCTCCATGCCAATCTCCAGGCACTCACGGGCCACGCGCACCAGCTGCTCTTTCTCCGGCGTGGTCTTGCCGATGATGAACATGCGCGAGGCATCGGCGTAATAGCCATCAAGAATGGTGGTGAAATCAACATTGATGATGTCGCCTTCTTCCAGCACGTCCTCCTCTTTAGGAATGCCATGGCACACCACCTCGTTGATACTCGTGCATACACTCATGGGAAAGCCCTCATAGTCCAGGCAGGCTGGTATGGCATGATGCGCCTCACAATAGTTGCGGCAGATCTGGTCAATCTCAAGCGTAGACATACCGGCACGGATATTCTTCGCCACCTCGTCGAGCACGCCCGTGTTCACTACGCCAGCACGGCGGATGCCCTCAATCTGTTCCGGGGTTTTGATCAGGTCGCGGGTAGGTACAAGCTTGCCCTTCTGCTCCCAATACATGACCTGCTTGTCCAGTTCTGTGGGCTGCTGCCCGCTGAGGCAGTGCCATCTTCTCTTCTTGGCTTGCATGTGCTGCTGCTACTTTTTAGTTCCGATGTGGAAGGTCCTGGCCGTCGACGTTCCTGCCTGCTGGGTGGTGCCGCCTGTATAGTACTTCAGGGCTTCAGGCATCCATCCCTGTATCTGCTTGATGCGCGTAGCATCCGACGGGTGGTCGCTGAAAATCGAGCTACTGCCCGACCCCTGTGCCGCCATGCGCTGCCAGAAAGAGGTAGCCACCTGCGGATCGTAGCCTGCCATAGCGGCAAAGATAAGCCCCATGTGGTCGGCTTCGCTCTCCTGCTTACGCGAGAAGCCCGACGTCCACAGTTGCGTACCAAGCGATGTGCCGAGGGATATGAGCTGGCTGGTGCCCTCGCCCAGACCTGCAGCCGACACGCCTGCGCTGAGTATCTGCACGCCGTATTGTTTCTTGTACTCGTTGCTCAGGCGCTCGGCCGAGTGCTTGGCTACGGCATGGGCAATCTCATGTCCCAGGACGATGGCCAGCGAGCCTTCATCCTGCGTCACGGGAAGCAGTCCCTCGTAGACCACGATCTTTCCTCCGGGCATGCAGAAGGCGTTCACCTGCTTGTCCTGCACGAGGTTGAACTCCCAGGCATACTTCTGGGCGTCGGCCGACAGGCCGTTCTGGTTCAGATAGGACACCACGGCCGTGGCCAGCCGCTGCCCCACCCGCTTCACCATGGCGGTATTCGTGGCATTGGCCGATGCCTTTGCTGTCTTCATGTACTCCTGGTACTGCTGGTTCGAGAGGCTGAGCACCTGCTCGTCGCTGACCATCAGGTTCTGCTTGCGCCCCGTAATGGGCACGGTCGAGGTGGTTCCACAGCCCACGAGAATAGCCGTTACCACCGACAAAAGGATTCCTTTCAGTGTTTTCATCTGCTTTTGGTGTCTTTTTTGTGTTAATCTGGTGCAAAAGTACTGCTTTTTTGTCTTCCTGCCAAATTGTAGGAAAAGATTCTTTTCCATGCTGCTGAAAAAGCCTGTTTCCGGCCGTTCGAAGTGGTAATGGAACACAAGAAACGAGGCAGACTCGCGTCTGCCTCGCCGTATGAATGTTGATGAATAATATTTTTGGAATTCCCTATTGGGCCAGGCCACGGTTGTGCAGCGTGGCGTTCAGCAGGATGAGGTACTTGCGGTACTGCTCCCTGTTGAGCACATAGCTCATGAAGCGCACGTCCTTCTTCACGGCCTTCTCTACGAGTTCCTCGCGCTGCCCCTTCTCGGCATGTGCAGCAAACAGCATCTCGTTGCAGAAGGTACGGTGAATCTGCTCTACAACTTCCACCTGGTCGTTGGTCATGGACAGGGCCGATGCCAGTTTATTCATGTTCACGGTCATGTCGTAGGCCTCGGTGGCCTGGGTGTTGCTGGCATTCTCGTTCTCGGCAAATGCGAGCGTCATGCTCATCATAGCCATTATCATGAAAACAATCTTCTTCATAGCTTTCTTCCTTTCTTTTTTTTCGTTTTTTATTCCCAGAAGCTACACTCCGGTAGTACTCTACTTCAGACCGCGGTTGCGCAGCGTGGCATTCAGCAGGATGAGGTACTTGCGATACTGCTCCTTGTTGAGCACGTAGCCCATATAGCGCTCGTCCTTCTTCACGGCCTTCTCTACGAGTTCCTCGCGCTGTCCCTTCTCGGCATGAGCTGCCAGCAGCATCTCGTTGCAGAAGTTAAGGTGGATGTCCTCAACGGCTTCCATCTGATCGAAGGTCATGCCCAGCGTAACAGCCAGTTTGCGCATGTTGACGTTCATGTTGTAGGCCTCAGTGTCCTGAGTGTTGCTGGCATTCTCGTTCTCGGCAAATGCGAGCGTCACGCTCATCATAGCTACCATCATGAAAACAATCTTCTTCATTTCTTTGTTCCTTTCTTTTCTTTAACTCGGAGCCTCGCCTGTTATCCTGTTACTATTCTTTTTTTATTAATTCTTACTTTTTTCTGTTATCACACATGGTTCGGCTCCTACCTTAATAATAATGTGTTGTGTTATCCTTGTCGGCCGGATTTTGTTCCTTTCGACGGTGCAAAGTTACGGCGTTTTTTCGACCCTGCAATGGTTTTTTGTGTACTGTGTGCGCAAACAGCCCTTTTCTTTGACCTTCGTCAACAAATAGCGAAGATATGTAAAAAATAACGTTTTTGCATGAAAGCGTGCGTTTTTTCGGATAAATTCCGTAACTTTGCAGGCCTAAAAGAGAATGCGAAACTTGAATCAACAATAAATAATATTTATGGAGCAGAAAGAGAACAAGTACATTTCCGTGAGTTACCAGCTCTACACGGTCGATGGCGAGAAGAAGAGTCTCGTGGAACAAACCCAGCAGGGCAAGCCCTTCCAGTTCATCAGTGGTTTCGGTGTATCGCTCGACGCTTTCGAACAGCACATCGTCGGTCTTCAGCCCGGAGAGAAGTTTGAAATCAGCCTGTCGCCCGACAAAGCCTTTGGCGACTATGACGAGGGCGGCGTTCACAAGATGCCGCGTGAGGCCTTCGTCGTGAATGGCCAGTTCGACAGCACCAACATCTATCCAGGTGCCGTTATCACCCTGATGGATGCCGAAGAGCACCGCTTCATGGCAAGGGTGTCCGACGTCGAGGACGACGGAGTTACCATCGACACCAACCACCCGCTGGCAGGCGAAACCCTGTTCTTCACCGGCGTCGTGCTGGAGAACCGCCCTGCCACCAACGACGAGATACAGCAGATGCTGACTCATCTGAGCAACGAAGGCTGCTGCGGATGCGACGATTGCGAGGGCGGTTGTGGCGAAAAAGGCCAACAGGAGAACGGTTGTGGCTGCGGACACTGCTGCCACTGAACCGTGACGAGCGGAAACTGAGCAAATTCCCTGAGAGCAATGAGAAATACTTTCGGCAACATCTTCACGCTGACCACGTTCGGCGAGAGCCACGGTCCTGGCGTGGGCGGCGTCATCGACGGCATGCCGGCAGGCATCGAGGTCGACATGGAGTTCATTCAGAACGAGCTGAACCGCAGGAGGCCAGGACAGAGCAGCATCACGACGGCACGCAACGAAGCCGACCAGATAGAATTGCTGAGCGGCATCTTCGAAGGCCGCACCACGGGCTGCCCCATCGGTTTCCTGGTACGCAACCAGAACCAGCACTCGCAGGACTACGAGAACCTGCGCACGCTGTTCCGCCCGTCGCATGCCGACTACACCTATTATATTAAATATGGTACGCGCGACCACCGTGGCGGCGGCCGCTCATCGGCACGTATCACCATCAGCCGGGTGGTGGGAGGCGCTTTCGCCAAACTGGCACTGCGACAGTTGGGCATAGACATCGTGGCCTATACCTCGCAGGTGGGAAGCATCAAGCTGGAACGCGACTACACCCGCTACGACCTCGGTCTCATTGAACAGAATGTCGTGCGCTGCCCTGACATGGATAAAGCCAGGGAAATGGAGCAGCTCATCAGCCAGGTGAAGGCCGAGGGCGACTCCATCGGCGGGGTCATCACCTGCATCGTGCGAGGCTGTCCGGCCGGGCTGGGCGAACCGGAATTCAGCAAATTGCACGCTGCCCTGGGAGCCGCCATGCTCAGCATCAATGCCGTAAAGGGGTTTGAATATGGCGAAGGATTCGACGGTGCAGCCATGAAAGGCAGCCAGCAGAACGACATCTTCGTCAGCGAACAGGGAAGCGGGGCGACCGCCCAACACACGTTCCCACGCCAGATCCACACAGCCACCAACCACAGCGGCGGCATTCAGGGAGGCATCAGCAACGGGCAAGACATCTACATGCGCATTGCCTTCAAGCCTGTGGCCACACTGCTCCGCGAACAGCCTACAGTCAACCTGCAGGGCGAAGCTACGACGTTTACCGCCAAGGGGCGCCACGATCCGTGCGTGCTTCCCAGGGCTGTGCCCATCGTCGAAGCCATGGCCGCCATGACCATACTGGACTATTATCTCTGTTTTCAGGCATCAAAAACATAAAAAATATGTATTGGATATGCAAAATCATCAGGTTTTCTTTGCCAATACAAATGTTTTTTGTACCTTTGCAGACGCTAATGAAGGGCTTGTGACAAGTCCTGTTGGCATTAGTTAAGTCTAGTTTAGTTTTTGTGTTGGTTGAGGGTGACGGATTCGTCACCCTCAAGTCTTTTGCGGCAAAACCATCATGCATTTTGCGGCAAAACCATCATGCATTTTGCGGCAAAACGCAACCCATTATGCGGCAAAATGCAACGCATTATGCGGCAAAATAGCCAACCAACGACTCTCTCTCGGTTCTTCTGCATCGCGTGGGATTGAAAAAAATGGCTGAAAGGCTTTGCACTTTCGGCTTTTTTCTTTATCTTTGCCAATGAATCGGCGAAGAATACACCGTCACGGCAAAAAAAAGAAAGGGTTTTCTTTGTTCTTGCTCCTGACTTTTCGTATCTTTGCGGTCGACAAACGATACTTGAGCTTTTAGGTCTTTATAAAAATAATATGCAACAGCAACTGAGAATAACCCCTGCGCAATACGAACTGCTGAACGTCTTATCCTGTGTAGACAAAGACGAAGACGTTGCAGAATTGAAAAACGTAATTGTGCAATTCCTCAACACGAGGCTGCAAAGAGAGATTGACCGTCTGTGGAACAACGGCACGCTGACCGAGGAAAAAACGGCAGCATGGTCGCAAGAGCACATGCGAACACCATATAAGCACAAGCCATGAGCAGGTATGTCATTCTTGACACCAACTGCTTGTTGCAATCGCTTTCGCATCGCAGCAAGTATTACCACGTCTGGGAGTCTTTCATCCTGGGCAAATATATCTTGTGCGTCACAACAGAGATTCTGGAAGAGTATGAGGAAATCATTGCCTCTCACATGTCACCCCTTGCTGCAAAGCTGGCTGTTGAAATGATTCTGCGCGCCAATAACGTGAAGCGTGTTGATGCTCAATATCGTTTTGACTTAATAACGGTAGATGAAGATGACAATAAATTCGTTGATTGCGCCATCGTCGCCAATGCAGATTTTATTGTCAGCGACGACAAGCATTTCAGAGTGCTGAAGGACATCCCGTTCCCTCATGTGGAGGTGAAAAGGCTTAGTGAGTTCTGTCATGAATTGAAACAATATAACAAAGAATAAGTTGAACCTGTTATAAAAGAACCAACTATGACATAGCAACAGACACAATCACGGGGAGAGCAACAACCCAAAGGCGGTGCCAAGCACTGCGCTCCCTTAAGGGACTAAACAAACAATTATTACTAACCAACGAGTAAGAATTGTGCGCGGAAGTCCCAACCGATATACTTTTTAGGATTTGAGCTTTTGGCTCTTGTTCTCCCCTAATCGAAACCGCCAAACTTCGTACATGGGAACAAGCAAGCTGAGGTTCATGCCCGTTAGGGCGTGAGCTATATCAGTGCTTGTTTATGTACATGGCGCTTGGCAGTGCCAGATTAGGGAATAAGCATCGGATGGTTTCACGCCTTTTCTTATTCCCCAAAGACAAAACCAGAATGAAAAGAATATTGTTCATTGCACAGAAGGCTTTTCTCGCTTGCTTATGTTCGCTATTTGCTCAAGTTGTTGATGCACAATCATACGAAATACATGTTGGTGAAACGAGAACGCTATTTGCACCAGACCCACCTCAGGGAACCATTGATTATGGAGACTGGAGTTGTTCCAATTCAAATGTATGGATTTATAAAAATGGAAGAGGTGAGAGTGCAGATGTAAAAATAGGTGGTTATTTTTCAGGAACTGCCACTATTTCATGTTCTGTTAAATATACGTGGTACGATGGTAGTGCAAGTGCAGGCAATAAATACAAAAGTGACTATACATCCAAAACTTATACTGTCGTTGCTAAGCCAACAGAAGTAAAACTTAATAAGACGTCTATGGAATTACAGGTCGGAGAAGAGAGTGTGTTGTCATACTCTACAAGCCCTTCGGGACTAGAACCTGATGTTACGTGGATAACTAGCGACAAGAATATTGTTTTTTTTGACGATCATGATGCTGACGGGAATGTAAAAAACAAGAAAAGTGTCACAATAACTGCGTGGAAAAAAGGTACAGCAAAGATCACATGCCAGACCAATACTGGAGTAACTCCACCAACATGTACCATAACTGTCAAAGATGACATACCACAAATTACAGCTGATGTTCCTGAAGGATCGGTAAAAAAAGGAACAAAAGTAACTCTCACTTGTAATAAAACTGGAGCTGAAATACACTATACTACAGACGGAAGTGATCCAACGAAAAACAGTCAGAAATATACCAGTCCTATTGTAATCAATGAGAGTATGACATTAAAGGCGAAAGCCTATGCCAATGGATTTGAAAGTCGCATATTAACACGAAGATATACGGTTGTTGCTCACGACGAAGGAGAAGTTTTTACATACAAGACCGTTGAGGGCCAATCGCTCACAATAAAAGCATTTAAATACTCAAATACCATCTTCCTTCAAGTGGGAATAGGCAAGGAGGGAAGTCCTGCTGTTGACAAGAATTATACAGGAAATGTCACGATTCCGGGTAAGATAGACAATATGACTGTTAGGCAAATTGCTGAATATGCTTTCGACGGATGTAAAATCTCTTCAATTACTATACCTCCTGATAATGAAGTGATGTCTTTTAGATTCTCTCCATTCTCTTTCAAAAATTGCGTTAATTTAACTGAGATAAGTTTCCAGAATTGTAATATTATTGCTCAAGAAGCATTCAAGAACTGTGACAATTTGGAAACAATTGTTTTTTCGAGAATTATCATATTCAACAACTCAATGCAAGCTGCTATAATGTCTAATACAGCAAGTAATGTGTTTCCTGGGTGTAATGGTATAAAAAATATATTCTCATATTATGATGATCCTTATCAAATAAATGATGATGTATTCCCATCAAGTGTATACACAAATGCCACATTATATGTCCCTGCAAGTGCGCTAAACAAATACAAATCAACAGGAGGCTGGAAAAAATTCAAGAACATCTTGGCAATAGGGCAAGAAAAAGAAAAGCTCTCACTCACAGCCTCACCCAATGGTGGGCAAATATCAGCAGGCACCACCATCACCCTGACTGCCAAAGCCGAAGGCTGTACCGTATCTGGCTGCGACATCTACTATACCCTCGATGGCACAATACCCTCGAAGAGCAACGGCACGAAATACTCTTCGGGCATTACCATCAAAAATGCCTGCACCTTGAAGGCCATTGCCTATAAGAGTGGGTACGAGGATAGCGACGTGCTGACGGCGACGTACACCATCAAGCAAGATGCAAAGCCTAAACTTGTGCTCTCTGCCTCACCCAGTGGCGGGCAGGTATCGGCAGGCACCACCGTCACCCTCACTGCCAAGGCCGATGGC
>Ga0247611_10010290_pt1 | contig 11023 bp, 7 predicted proteins | sample 177DNAGHGhighgp2_FD_192422 | JGI IMG/M metagenome (GOLD analysis project Ga0247611, IMG submission 192422) | Sheep rumen microbial communities from Palmerston North, Manawatu-Wanganui, New Zealand - 1770 DNA GHGhigh gp2 | ecosystem: Host-associated > Mammals > Digestive system > Stomach > Rumen ... | reverse complement strand
GAGCTCTATTCCCGTGAGAAGTTCTACAACCAACTGACCGGCGCTTCCGTAGTGAACGAATCACCGCGCGGCGAAGAGGTTCAGATGGTTCAGCGTGACTTCCTGAAGATGGCAGGTCTCGTATCCCAGCGTCTCGCACAACTGCGTGAGGCCGGCGCACTGGCAAGCCTGACCATGGCAAGCCTCCACGGTGAGGGTCAGATCAACATGGTACCTCCGACTTCCGAGCTCGGTGAGTATCTGGTACGTCGTACGGACGCGATCATCGCGTACTTCAAGGAGGTTCCTTCCGTCCGCGGTACGATTTTCCCGGTTCACAGCAACGTGCAGAACGCAGAGGTAGCCATCAGCGCTATCGTAGGCGAGCTGTCGCAAGGCTATCGTGAGGGTCGTATCTTCAAGGGTGGCATGCAGTTCACTCCGGACAAGTACAAGGTGGACGACCTGATGTTTAAGTTTAACTTTGTCGATCTCGTACGCCTGGAGAAGGAGTACATCGGCTGGTTGAACCGCAACGAGGGATCCGCTATCATCAAGTGGACCTTCATCGAGTGGGTATTGGTTCATTACGGTACGCAGCTCATCAAAGAGCAGAGCATCCGTAACGTGATCGGCGTACGCGTTCCCCAACAGAACGTGAAAGCCAACCCGTCCAACCTGTCTGCTGACGGTGCATTGCGCGCCATCACACGCGCTATCCGTCAGTACCGCGTATTGCCGTTCGAGTCGATCGGTACGTACGATGCCGACACGATACTTGATACCGTAGAGGCATTCGCTGACGAGGTAGTGAAGGCTCACGGCGGTCTGGATGATCTGAAGATCTATCTGAACAAGCGTCACCAACGCTGGTACATCCGCGCGTACCGTGAAAAATACGGTAAGGACGCTGACTTCACCGGCGCTAACGCTCAACTCGTGGATCTCGATCCTGCATCGCTCGTATGGGTTCCGAACATGAAGGAGAATGACTTCATCATGTTTGCTATGGAGCCGGGTAACATCGAGCTCCTGGAGAACAAACCGGGTGAAATGCTCGCATTCGACTTCACTCCGGAGTTCGAGGGCGTAGCTGTCAAGAGCCGCTGGAAAGAAGGTTCTCACGCCACCAAGGCCGGCGCTCCGTTCAAATCGGAGGCTGATCTGAAGGCTGACAACTTCGAGCATCAGTTCATCTTCGTTAACAACCCGGCAAGCGCTCTGACGATTGCGGCATCCGTGGATCTGAGTGGCAACACACTCTTCACGATCAGCCAGGCAGACGGTCAGAGCCCCGCAACGGCTATCACCACCGCTACCGGCGTAGCTACCGACCGTGTGATAACGCTCGTAGCAAGCAAAGCAGGTGTGACGCTGGAGAAATCCGGTGTATTCTCGAAGATCAGCGCGAACTTCGTAGCAGGCGCCAAGGGCGACTACATCGAGGTTTATCCGGAACTGGAGGATGCAACCGTCACCATCGACGGCGAGAGTGTTACCGTAACCCGTCCGACCGGCAAACTGCTGGAGTTGGGCCGCAAGGTAACTGCGTAAGCTAACGGGTAAGCGGAGTGGCGTTATTCAGCCATAATGCCCTCCGCAAACCCTATTTGTTTAACGATTTAATCACATACTACTATGGTTAAGAATATCAAACGTAAGGACGTTGACGCGAAGTCGAAATCCACAAAGTTCAGCTTCATCATCACCCTGATAGAGGCAGCTATCGTCGATTGGGCCGGATTGGCAGCTCTCTGGGCAGCTAAGACAGGCGCCAAGTTGACGAGCCAGATTCCGTATCTGACGCTCACTTCTCCGGACACCGTAGAGGATCACACCTGCGTTATCGAGTGCAAGCCCGGTACCGTAGTGCCTGTTATCAACGCCGGTGAGGCGCCGATGGACGGCAAGGCAGAGATCACGGGTATCGCTGAAGGTCTGGATGAGAACACGCTGGCGTTTGCGTACGAGATGCAAGGCAAGGAAGTGGTTGCTATCGTAGAGCGCTGCTCGGATGGCAAGAAGTTCCTCTTTGCGAACCCGTGCACCGGAGGTATGACCTTCCAGTACCAGAGTATCGGCGCACAGGATGGTGGTACCGCCGGTATCAACTTCACCCTGAGTGGAGCCGATTGTCCGGAGCCGATGCTGATCTACGAACCGGCATCTGTACAAAACTAAATGCGAGTGAGTCCGTAAGGCTATTTTTGCATAAATGTGTTTTTTGAGGAGAGGGGATTCAAAAGAATCCTCTCTTTTTCGCATATATATATATCAAAAATGGTCTATTTTGATGCATATTCGTGCCACATGTAACAAAAAACGCATTTTTATAACATTTTTTTGCAGAAAAATTTTGATATATCAAATAAAAGTAGTACCTTTGCACCGTCAAAAACAAATTGGTGAGGCGGACAACCGCCAAGATGCGGCTTTTTTTATAGTCCATTGTGTAAGTAAAAAAGCATAGTATCGGTACCCCGTGGAGTAGTTGTAATGGCACTCCAAGACCTCACCAAATGGTTTTTGACAACGGGTAGTACCGATATTTTATTTTATTAACAGTCAAAAAAAATTTGGTTATGGCAGTATCTATTCAGAACGGTATTGTATCGCCGCAAGAAATCAAGGCATTTTTAATCAACCTTGCCGAAAAAGTAACGCTGTGTCAACAGCAAGTAAAAGGAAGAACCTATGAGGACGAAAACTACGTCAGCCTGACTTTATTAGTTGGCAGCAACGTTCTCTGCGTTAATGCAACGAAGGGAGGTGTGTTATGAGTAAGCTTCATCAGAAACTCCATGAGTTCTTTGCTCCGGAGCTACAGGAAGAACACCGTCCGATAATCATTTACCGAGATGATGTCAACAAAATGATTACAGACTGCAGCAGTCTTTTAATCCATCTTCCAGCCGACAAACGTGCAATAATGACCAAGACTATTGAGTGCTTAGCCGACACGTATCGATTTATCGACGAAATGCACACAGCATTTTTAGAATTGCCGGAGGATGTCCGTCCATAGAGCCTAACAAGAAACATCTGTATTACTAAAAAGCGAGAGCATTAGCCCTCGCTTTTTGTGTTATTTTTGTGTCTTTTGCTATGTGGCAAAAAGATTGTACCTTTGCAGAAAGTTTTTACGATAACAAATCTCCTAATGTCAACCACATAAGAAGCGGAGAAGTGCAGAAGGCAAGAAAGAATATGAATATCGATGCCCTTGGATAACCGGAAGCATAAAACCTTCTGGCGATGTATGCCGAGAAAATAAATCTCGCTATCAGGAATATAACCAATACTACTATCATATCTTCTTTAATTTTCCGCAAAGGTACAATAAATTTCCGATATACGCAAATTTTTTGACAAAAAAATGCAAAAAATCTTACTTTTTACACTAAAATGGCAAAATTAACAGACGATCAGTTACGATTTATCATCGACATAGAGGCCACCGGTGCCCAAGGTCAGATCAATACGCTTCAGGCAGAGATCGGCAAACTGGAGAAACAGAACTCTTCTCTGTCTTCATCGTTAACCAAGGTAAACAATGAGCTAACGAAACAGGAAAAGAAGCTGCAGAAGATGGAGGCCGCCGGTAAAACGAACACGGCAGCATACCGGCAGTTGACTCAATCGGTAGAGGCAAACCGTCAGAAACAAGCACAGCTATCGACCCAGCTAAAACAGACCCAGAACACAATTGATAAAGACCGGGAGAAAGTAGCACAATTCACGTCATCACTAAAGATAAACGAGATGACGATGCAGCAGCTTCGGGAACGCGCTGCACAGTTACGCAAGCAGTTGGATGTAACTAGCAAGGCAGCATCTCCGGAGACTTATCGAAATCTGCAATCGGAATTAGCGAATACCGAAAAGCAGATGGGTAAACTTACCGAGAAACAAAAAACACTCTCGCAAGTATTTACGATGATGTGGGGAGGTGTCGCTGCAAAAGCCGTCAATACCAGCCTTCGATTTCTTTGGGATTCATTCCGGAATGGTATCAATACGATCACATCCTTCGAATCGGCCAATGCATCTTTGGCCGCCGTTCTGGGTACCACACAGGATGGCATTAAGCGTCTGACAGAAGATGCCAAGCGCCTTGGTGAGGTGACAGAGTATAGCGCCTCTCAAGTAACGATGATGCAGACAGAACTGGCTAAGTTAGGCTTCAACGAACAAGAGATATTAGATTCCACGCAATATGTCCTCCAGTTTGCCACGGCTACCGGTTCGGATATACCCGCAGCGGCTCAGTTGGCCGGTGCTGCCTTACGTGCTTTCGGACTCGAGTCCACTGAGATGCAGCGCGTAGTGAGCGCGATGGGTGTGGCCACTACAAAGTCGGCATTGGACTTCACCTATCTGCAGAACTCTATGAGTACCATCGCACCGGTGGCTAATGCTTTTGGATTTACCATTGAAGATACGACTGCGTTGTTAGGTACATTGGCCAACAGCGGCTTTGACGCATCGAGCGCCGCCACCGCGACGCGTAACATCCTGCTTAATTTGGCCGATAGCAGCGGTAAGTTAGCGAAAGCATTAGGTAAACCGATTACCTCTCTGGATGAGTTAGCACCGGCACTGCAGAAACTGAAAGATGAAGGCGTTTCGCTGAATGAGGCGCTCGAGCTGACCGACAAACGATCAGTAGCTGCTTTTGAGACATTCCTGAATGGAGCCGAATCTATCACTACCCTACGCGATTCCATTACAGGCGTTGGTCAAGATTTGGCCGACATGCAGCAAACGAAGTTGAATACGGTAGAGGGGTCGGTTAAACTACTCAAATCAGCATGGGAAGGTCTGATGCTGCAGTTCTACAATAGCAAGGGACTCTTTAAGGATATTGTAGATTTTCTCATCAAAGTAGTATCCGGATTGCGCACGGCCGTTAAATGGGCACAGGATAATGCCAAAGCCATTAAGATCTTTGCCGGTATATTAATTACTTACCTTGCAACCGGCAAGGCTATTACGCTATGGCGTGCTGCAGACATCAAAAGCATCATCGCTCAAACCAAAGCGCGCTTAGCCGAAATTACGGCTACGAAAGCGGCACAAATAGCAAACGAAGGTCTCAAGAAGAGTTTAATGTCCTCTCCATGGGGACTACTTGCAATTGCTATAACTGCAGTTGTTACAGGATTGGCACTCTTTATCAAACATGCACGCGAGGCCGATACGACCCAAAAGTCACTCAATGAGACTCAAGAGCGCACAAAAGAACTTACAGAGCAAAATACATCGGCTGTTAAGGCCGAACAGGCACAACTGAATGCACTGGTAGGTGCTATTATTGAGACAAAGGATAATGAGAAATTGCGCTCGGATCTGATTGATCAGTTACAACAGCAATACCCGGACTTCTTAGGCAATCTCGAGAAAGAGCAGATCACGAATGAGTTACTGAAAGGTGCATTGATGAATGCCAATGCAGAATACGAACGCCGGATCAATTTGTTACGCGAGCAATCAAGAGCACAGGCGTACCAAGAGACCTTAGTGGATCTGAATAAGCAGTTACTTCAGCAGGAACAGGAACTGACCAAGGCTACCAGCGAGCGCAAAAAGAGCAAACTTCGTAAGGAGATTGAAGATACGCAAGAAGCCATCCGGAAGATGGAAAAGGGATATGAGGATGCTATCGTGGATATGAAGAAAGCGGAGAGTGATCTGGAACGCTTCAATTCTCTGGAGGGATTAGGTAATAGGCTGGAACATTACGCACAATCGATAGCGGAGAATGAGCGCAAAGCGAACCAGGCACGCACGGAGGAGCAGAGGAATTTCTATAAAAAGCAGGCAGCCGATCAGACGGCCGCTATGCAGGCACTGCAGATACAATACACTGCAGCTAAAGCAAAGGCAGACGATGATGCGAAAAAAGCACAACAAGAACAAACAGCCGCACAGGCTAAGTTGAGTGATGATGCTTATAAAGCTGCTCTCAAGAAGATCCAGGATTCTTATGCAGCGCGTAAAGCTGAGATCATTCGCCAAGAGGCTGCTATGACCATCACCAAGGAGCAAAGTGCGCGCCAGCAGCTGGAGCTGGCGAAAGAGGCTGCAGATGGCGAATTGGCATTTGCTCGTAAGCACGGGAAAGAAACCGATGATTTGCAAGTGAAGGCTGCTAATGCGCAGATTGCATTAAATAGGGATAACTATTCCCGGATGGAAAAGGATCTGAAGAACTGGCTTGATAGTAGTCTGCAGGATGAGTTAACAGCATACCAGAAAGGTGAGATTTCGCAGGATGTGTACGAAACAAATGTGCGCGATCTCAGGGCAAAGCACCTGGAAGATCTGAAGGCGCTGATTGCTCAGTATGGCATGGATACAAGCGACCTTGAGAAAAGAATCACGGAGAATGAGATCAAGAACCGTAAGGAGGCAGATAAGAAGACTCTAGAAGCCGCCAAGAAAGCGCGAACGGAGATGCTGAAGGTCTATCGGCAAAATGAGCAAAGTGAGATTGCGCTATTGGATAAGAAGCATAGCCTTGGTTTGATTAGCGATACACAATACGAGGTGCAGCGTCAAAAGATAGCCGAAACGTACGCTCTTGCGCGCGTTGGCGTAGAGGAAATTTATGCTGAAGCCGTCAAGAATTTAGACGCTGAAGTAGTCAAAGAAGCGCAAGTGGCCGTCGATTTGGCTACCAACGCGCTCGATCAGACGCTACAGGATAGATTATCAAAAGCGCGTGAGTTCACCGGGGAGTTGCGTGATATCTTTGCGGAGACTGCAGATGCGTTAGGTGATACGTTAGGTGGGCAGCTCATGGGGAATATGGCCAATGCCATGGATGCTATTACACAATTTCAAGAACAATCAGCTGCCGGCTTCGAGTCTACAGCACAGGCTATTTCAGCACACGTTCAAATGATCGGAAGTGTGCTGAGTCAAGCTATTAATGCAGCATCGCAGATGACGCAACAGATTTTTGAGATGGAGGCCAATCAACTGGAAGCCGCCAAGCAGAAAGAACTTGCTACAGTCGGGGATAATGAGGAGGAGAAAGCGCGCGTAGAACATGAATATGCGAAAAAGGAACTTGATTTGAAGAAAAAACAAGCCCAGACCGATGCCGCCATTCAAACGGCAAATCTATGGATTAACACAGCAATGGGTATAGCGACAGCCTGGGCAACCAGTATGCAATTAGGTCCAATAGCAGGTCCCATTGCGGCTGCTATTTTAACCACAGGCCTACTTGTTACAGCAGGCATACAACAGGCAAATATTAACGCACAAAAAGAGGCTATTATGAGCCAAACTCTTGAGGCTCCGAGCAGCTCGTCATCTGGCATCAACGAAAGTACAGCTTCAGTAGAAACGATGAGTCTTCGTCCGGAATATCAATCCGGAGGCCGTGGATATAGCGACGGTGGTTATACCGGAGATGGCGGCATACACGAGCCTGCAGGTATCGTACATAAAGGTGAGTATGTCGTATCCCAAGCAGAACTTAAGAATCCGTCCGTAGTATCGATGGTACGTTCTATTGAAGGTGTACGCCAATCACGTAAACATGGACGCTCCAGCATGCACGGATTCGCCGACGGCGGATATACAGGCAGCGAAGTGCCCACGTCCGACGCTCTTATAGGAGTTATTAGGAGTCTCGCCGACCAAGTGCAGGAAATAAAAAGCACAAAAATCGTAGCCGAAGTGAACTACCAAGAGTTTAAAGATACCGACAAAAAAATGACCAATCTTTATAAAAGCAGGAAACAATGATTATCATAATACAATCAACTGGGGTTATTTTAGATATCCCCTCTGACGTAAGCCTAAACATAGAACTTTCCAGTCCAATATTTGGAGATATGGCAAGCGGAACCCTCCCGCTTACATTACCACCGACAGATAAGAACCGTAAAGCATTGTCGTTTCCGGATAGATTAGACATGTACCAAGATGGAAAGTTTCGTCAAATTCAAGATACAGTAGTCATTGTTAAGCAAGGAAGCTTCCAACAGATAGGCACATTAAGCGTAACTTCTTATTCCGGAGAAGGTATAGAGTGTGTCATCGATTTCAGCGAATCCAACTTTTTCACGAAATTAGAAGGAATTACGCTTCCACAAGTAATGGCAGGATTGATTTTCGGAAGCATACCTCCATCAGGCGCAGACCTGACGCCATACAGAAATCAATTAGTTAGCACATTATACCAGGACTATGAATATGAAGTGTCAGGTTCATTTCGTTATGGGGAAGGAGCAATAGAATTTTGGCTGGACAAACAGGATGATAAGGCAGCATGGCTCGAGGGAAAAGATTTCATTATATCTCCCGTTTCCACGAAGAATGACGGATGGTTAAATATAGCTTCTAACTACTTATACACATCTCCATTTCTCCGATTGGATTTTGTGCTACGCAGGATATTTGAATATATCGGCATGGAGCTTTCGATTGACTTAGATAGTCTAAATGATTGTATTAAGGTTAAAGGTGAACAACTATGGAAATCTATTGTGGTTCTCAATAATACAATGGACGCTTTATATCCCGGATGTATATACTACTCGAGTCTCGTTCCTGATATGTCGTGTAAAGATTTCCTTCGGGCAGTCCGATCGCAATTTGGAGTTTCGTTTATCCTAAATAGCGATTTCTCTGTTAGAATGGTCTTTAATAAGTATATTCTTAAAAATTATACCGCAAACAAATTATACCATTATCGGAACAGACAGATAGCATTTAACACATCTCTCGACTATTCCCCGGATGAAGGACTCTCCTCAATTGACGAGCCTGGAGAAAATGGCATCTATCTCGAACTTGAAGGCGTATGTCAAAGAACCACATATAGTAAGATCGGAAACGAGGATGCAACGCGTGACACTAAATGCCCATTAACATTCGCTGTATATGACGTATATTTTATTCCGCCGCAGGACCAACACGATGACTATTATACAGCGCGAATGGTATTGATAGATAGTATTGCATATTTTCAAACAAACCATCCAAGCGACATAAGAGATCTATCATATCATCCCCTCAATTATAGCCGCGACAACACTGCAGCATTTTACGATTACACTAATAATGAAATGTTACAAATTATAAATAGTATTGAAACGGTCACTATATCAAAGACTATTACAATCGACGAGTTAAGAAAATTCGATTTTTGTGCTCCATATGTTCTAAATGGCCGTCTTTGCTGGCCTGTCAAACTGCAATACACATTAGAAAACGCACTCAAGCAAAATATATCATTAGAACTAATAGCACCTCGAAACATCGTGTAAAAAACCTGTCTTTTGCCAATTAAAACAATTGTAGTACCTTTGCACAGAATTTTAAACACAAGAAATGGCCATAACATCAACACATACACATGGAGCTGTCTGCTTTGTAGCCGATGGTATATCATATAAGGTAACAGAGAGTCCAGGAGATAATAATCCAAAACTCTTTACGTTTCAGGTGGATAAATATGATAGTGCAAACAACACTACCACCGAGACAATCAGCCTCTTATGTTATCCAACTTCCGACACTCAAGGTAATTCAATATTCGATATTGATATTAGTGATATCATATCGGCTTACCTGTCAAAATATAGTGTCCAAGGAGGTTATATATACGGATATGTTAAAGTTCAGCTCACTCGTATTGGCGAAGAAACCTTCAGCGACCAAGTTCACATATGCCTTCCGGGTACCTCAGGAGGAATAGATTTCCAATATGCACTACCCAAAAATCAGCATCCATTCTTATTAGCCAGAGGGAATGAGCTTGGTTCTCTACATTTCTATCGCTCCGAACTAAGAGCAATGGGGATTGTACTGCTGCTAAATACATACAATTACACGAACATACATGTCGAAACAGATAATCATGAGTACTCAGAAGATTTAGCTCGCATCAATAATAGCGCCGTACTCTTTGGCATATCAATAAATGACGGAGACTATGACCTGACGCAGGACAATGCTATTTTTGTTCAACTTTCCCGCGTACTTGGCTTTGCCGCCAGACAGTATACCTTAGCAATACAGGAGGATCCAGACACAGACGAAATATATTTGCTGCGTTGGACAAATAGCATGGGAGCCCAAGAGGCAATATTATTGACCGGAGAACTTCAAGATATTTCCGAAATTGACAAACAAGATCTCTATATTACCGAGCAAACATTGCAACATGTCGGCCGAAAACAATCAAGGAGCCTTGTTACAACCAAATATTCGCTTCAAACAGGTTATCTAACTCCAGCACGTATCATTGCATTACGCGATTTGTTAAGTAGTGAAGATGTCGAGATGCAAATAGATGACGAATGGATACCAGTGAGCGTGACTGCAGACACTAAGCATGCCGTTCATCAGCGGGAACCGGAATATTTCGAACTGACCATCGAAGTACTCAAGCAGACACGTTATCACAAGCCGAATCGCACAGTGAATCCTCTTCCTGGTACCCGTAGCGCTCTGCTTCAGAATAACGAAGGAAACATTATTTTGGATAACAATTCTAACACGATAGAAGAAAATGGCTAAATTTGACTCACAATATCTGGTGCAAATATCTCCGGAGAGCGGAGATAAGCTCCTGATTGCTGCAGCACAGGATGGTAAGATCATGGCGTTGCCATTTGGTGCCGTCATGGCGTATATCCAGAAGTATCTGAATGAGATCGACGACGAGCTATCGCTAACATCGTTACACCCGGTGCAGAACAGGATCATCACACAGGCGATCAATGATATTCTGGCACAACTGCAGCCGGTGGATGATAAGGAGATTATCAGCGTCCTTACTTACTCTGCTACGGCTCCAGAAAGCGCTACTGAAGGAGACATGTATATTGATTCGGAAAACAATCTGCTGCTCGAGTATCAGGATAATCAGTGGGGGGAAACAGAAGCGAAAGAGAATGTCATCTATATCACATACGACACAACACACTTCTATATCTACCAGCATGAATCATTTATGGACATGACCGGCATGCCAGTAGACAACACCATCTATATTAACAACCTAACCGAACTGGACAAC
>Ga0247611_10010289_pt1 | contig 11023 bp, 5 predicted proteins | sample 177DNAGHGhighgp2_FD_192422 | JGI IMG/M metagenome (GOLD analysis project Ga0247611, IMG submission 192422) | Sheep rumen microbial communities from Palmerston North, Manawatu-Wanganui, New Zealand - 1770 DNA GHGhigh gp2 | ecosystem: Host-associated > Mammals > Digestive system > Stomach > Rumen ... | reverse complement strand
TACACCTTCGATGTCGATAATCTTGTAATCCATAATCATTAAGGTTTTAATTGTTGGTAAAATAGGTTTATGGCGCAAATATACGAAAAAAGTATGCAAGTCTATTGCTGTTTAACTCCCTTTAACTCCCTTTAACTCCTTTAACTCCTTTATTCTTCGTATCTTTGCGCCGCAATGGTTTATATCGACGAGCATATCTGGGATTTTGACCTCGACGCGGCGCTGGCAGAGATTTCTGAGCAGCGGCGCGAGCAGGCCCTGCGGTTCAAGCATGAGCTGGGCCGCCGCCAGTGTGTCCTCGCGTACCTATTATTAAAGCGAGGACTGCGCGAGGTCTTTGGCATCGAGGACAATCCTGTGTTTGAATTTGGCGAACACGGCAAGCCCGCCATTGTAGGACATGCCGATGTGTTCTTCAACCTGAGCCACTGTCGCGAGGCTGTTGCCTGTGTCGTTGATCGCGTGCCGGTTGGCATCGACGTGGAGAGCGTCTATCGCTACGACGAGCGGCTGGCCCGTTACACCATGAACGACGATGAAATGGCCGAAATTCTGTCGTCAGACAATCCTGGCTTGACGTTTACCAGGCTGTGGACTATGAAGGAAGCGCTGCTGAAACGTAAGGGTAGGGGACTCGTCGACGACCTGAAGCACGTGCTCTGTGGCACGGACGCGCGCTTTGAGACGTCTGTGGGCGGGCAGGAATCGTATGTGTGCACCGTGAGCGTTTAATCCGTGAGACAAACGGGCAAACACGTGCGACGTTTTCGCAACGCGCGTTTACGAAAGTTAAAGTAGGCTTGACGTAATAGTAAACGCGTTACGCCTATATTTGTTAATTTTGCACCGTGAAATGTGAAAACCTGAAACACTAAGCGAAAATTATCCAAAATTAACAAATAAAATCTCAACAAGCAATGAAGACCGAAAAACAATTCTGGAATCTGGGCCGGCGTCTCCTGCTGGCTGCCGGAGTGCTGTTGTCGTGTGGTGTCTTCGTGGCGTGTCAGGAGTACGACTTGGATGAGCGCACCCCAGAAGGATGGGGTGAGAGCATCTACAGTTGGCTGCACGACCAGGGAAACTTCACGAACACGGTACAACTGATTGAGGACCTGGGCTACCGCGAAGTGCTGGCCAAGACAGGTTCGAAGACGCTTTTCGTGGCCGACGATGCTGCCTATGAGCGCTTCTTCAGCAATAACAGCTGGGGCGTTCGCAGGTATGCTGACCTGTCGACGTCACAGAAGAAACTGCTGCTCTTTGGCAGCATGATTGACAACTCCATCCAGCTGAACAACCTCTCGAGTGTCGAGGGCACTCCTCCCGATAATGAGGGTGAGTGTATGCGCCGCTATACCTCCAGCACGTACTTTGACACCGTGCGCGTGTTGTCGGCACAGCAGATGCCCGACAACCGCTACTGGCAGCGCTACCGCAAGTCGGGCCAGAAGATGGTCTGTATGCACGACATGAGCAACGCGCCGCTGGTGCAGTTCATTGAGAAGCAGCTGGTGAAGAAGCACATCACCAACGAGGACTATGACTTCATCTACAACATGACGACCAGCCGTGAGCCGGGCGACGCCAGCGTGAACGGCGTGCAGGTGAGCAACGCCAACATCAAGTGCTCGAACGGCTTCATCCACCAGATGGCCGAGGTCATCATGCCGTTGCCGAACATGGCCGACCTGATTAGCAGTAAGCCCAACGTCAGCAAGTTCAACAATCTGCTGGAGCGCTACTGTGCCCCCTATCCTCTGGATCAGGCAACAACGACGCAGTATAACTATCTGTACGACACGAACGTGGACACGGTGTTCCAGAAGCGTTTCTTCTCGGAGAAGTCGCAGGACGGCGACCCCGTGAACACCACCCCTGACAAGGGTCCCGTGAACGGACAGCTGAAGTTCGACCCTGAGTGGAACGCCTACTATTCTGGTCTGAACGACCAGTCGGGCAACATTGTCATGCAGCGCGACATGGCCGTAATGATGGTGCCGAGTGATGCTGCGATGGAAGAGTACTGGAACTCCGGAGCCGGTAAGGTGCTGCGCGACTACTACGGCTCGTGGGACAAGGTGCCCGACGACGTGGTGGCCAAGCTCATCAACAATAATATGCTGTCGTCGTTCGTCAGCTCTGTACCCTCGAAGTTCTCGAACATCATGAACGACGCCAACGACCCGATGGGCGTGAAGGTCGAGGACATCGACTCTGTCTGGCTGGGTTGTAACGGTGCCATCTACCTGACCAACCGTGTCTTCTCGCCGACGGCCTACGTCAGTGTGTCGTTCCCCGCACTCGTCAACGAGACCATGCGCATCCTGTATTGGGGCATCGAGCAACTGCAGTACGATGTCTATCTGAACTCGATGAACTCGTACTATAGCTTCTTCATCCCGACGAACGGGGCCATGCTGCAGTATGTGGATCCCTGCTCGTACGGCAAGAAGCAGACGCAGGTAATGCGATTCCACTACGACGCATCGAAGGTAAACAAGCAGGAACGCGTGTGGGCGAGCCTGTGGAACTGCGACCCTGAGACGGGCGAGCCTACCGACAGCGTCAAGAAGATTACAGACTATAACATCATCCGTAACCGTCTGAAGGACATCCTCGACACCCACATCGTCATCGGCGACGTGGAGGACGGACACAAATGGTACCGCACCAAGGGCGGCACCGAGATTCGTGTTGAGAACGCCAAGGCTGGTGCCGGCGGCATGACCGTCGAGGGCAGCTACCAGATCAATGAGGGTGAGGCCCAGCCCATCACATACATCTACGACCAGTCGCCCCAGACAAACGGCGTCGGCATGGGTAACGGTAAGGCCTATATCCTGGATTCCGAGCCCATCATGGGAACGCGCCAGACCGTCCGCGACGTGCTGGAGCAGCATGAGGAGTTCTCGAAGTTCCTGGAACTGATGGACGGCAGCGGTATCTTTGAGCAGATACACCTGAAGCGCAATGCGACTGCCGGCGACAACATCTCGACGTTCAATACCTATCACTACACTGTGTACGTGCCGACCAACGAGAGCATCCAGGCCCTGCAGGACGCTGGCAAGCTGTCGTCGTGGGAGAAGGTTGACGCCTATGGTGAGGCTGGCGACCAGGAAGCTAAGGAGCGCGACTCGCTGCAGATTGTGAACTTCCTGAAGTACCACATTCAGGATAACGCCCTGTTCATCGGCGCCCAGGAGGAAGACGGTGACTTCGAGACCGCCGTCATCGACCCGACGACGGAGCGCTTCTACCGCATCAACGCCAAGCTGCAGGCTGACGGCATCGTGCTGCGTGACCACGCCGGCAACCAGCGCCAGGTCGTCACTACCGACCCGACCCTGTTCAACCTGGTGGCCCGCGAGTATCAGTTTGACACGAAGGATGCGACACAGGCCAACAATATCGAGACCAGCTCGTCGGCCGTCATCCATCTGATAGACAAACCTCTTATGATTGAAAATTGATAATTGAAAACTGAAAGTTATGATTAGCAAGAGACTATTAAAAACATTGGGACTGATAATTATCAATTGTCAATTGTCAATTGTCACTTCCTTTGCGCAGAAGGCCGGCGACATCATCAGCGGTACGGTCACCGACGCCTATGGTCCGGTGATGATGGCCAACGTCGTCGAGCTCGATGCCGCCAACCGTATCGTGGCCTCGGCCGTGACGGATATGAGCGGTAACTTCTCGTTCAAGCTGAAGAACCCGAAGGACAAGCTGCGTATCACGTACGTAGGATATAAAACGGTGACGCTGCCCTTCAACAAGACAAAGTTCAACGTGAAGATGCAGGACGCCACACAGATACGCGAGGTGACCGTCACCTCGAAGAAGAAGGCTGGCGGTTCCGGACTGGCCATCCCTGTCGATGAAATCTCTACGGCTCAGCAGAGCATCTCGATGACGGAGTTCGAAGGTCTGGCCATCACCACGGTCGATGAGGCCCTGCAGGGACGTATCGCCGGTCTGGACATCGTGGCCAACTCAGGTAACCTGGGTTCGGGCACGTCGATGCGCCTGCGCGGTGTGTCGAGTATCAACGGTTCGAGTGAGCCGCTGATCGTGGTCGACGGTAACGTGTGGGAGACCAACGTCAACGACTTCGACTTCTCGTCGGCCAACGAGGAGAAGTTTGCCGAACTGCTGAACGTCAACCCTGAGGATATCGAGAGCATCTCGGTGCTGAAGGATGCTGCCGCAACCGCCATCTGGGGTTCGCAGGGTTCGAACGGTGTCATCGAGATCAAGACCAAGCGTGGTACGCGCGGTAAGACCCGCGTCAACTACAGCTTCCGTCTGACTGGTACCTACCAGCCTGAGGGCTACAAGATGCTGAACGGTGACGAGTACACGATGTTGCTGAAGGAGGAGTACTTCAACCCCACCATGAGTGACAAGTCCAGTAACATCCCTGAGCTGAACTACAACCCCTCGTTCCCTGAGTACGAGATGTATAACAACAATACCGACTGGCTGAAGCTGGTGAAGAAGACCGGCTGGCGCCAGAACCACTACCTGGCTCTGAGCGGTGGCGGTGAGAAGGCCCACTTCCGCATCGCTGCCGGCTACGACCATGAGACGGGTTCGATCATCGAGCAGCAGCTCGACCGCTTCACCTCGCGTGTGAACCTCGACTACTTCGTTAGCGACCGCATCAAGATTGAGACGAACATCGCGCTGACCTACACCAAGAACAAGCGTAACGCCGGCGACCTGCTGGCCATCGCGTACGTGCGCATGCCGAACCTCTCTGTCTATGAGCAGGACAAGTACGGCAACGACCTGGAGGATTATTACTCCATGCTGCCCACGGTGTCCAGTCAGCTGCGTGACCAGCTGAACTACAAGAACCCCGTCGCACTGGCTCACCTGGCCAAGAGCAACGCCACGAGCTATAACATCACGCCGGAGTTCAAGCTGCGCTATGACCTGCTGGGCATTGACAACGAGAGCACCCGACTGAACTACGAGGGTAAGGTGGTGTTCAACATCTTCAACCAGTACGACGACCAGTTCATTCCCCTGTCGCTGAGTACCAGAGGATGGAACGACACCGATGGCAAGGAGAGCAACAGCACCTCGTCGAACGCACAGAAGAGCTTAGGTGTGACCACCACGCACACGCTGACGTTCACGCCGCACTTCAAGAATACCGACCACGTGCTGACGATGATGCTCCGCGGACAGCTGACCAGCGGTACCTCGTCGTCGCAGAACACCAGCACATGGGGACTGCCCAGCGGTACCATCCAGAGTACGGCTGCTGAAGGCATCATCAAGGGCATGGGTACCGGTAGCGGACAGTGGCGAAGCATCTACTTCACCTATTCTGCCCACTATGCCTACAAAGGACGCTATATGTTCGACTTCTCGGTACGCCGCGACGGCTCGACGAAGTTCGGTGACGACCAGCGATGGGGTAACTTCCCTGCTCTGTCGGTGCGCTGGAACATCAGCAAGGAAGAGTGGTTCAAGAAGGCACTCCCCTTCGTCTCGATGCTCTCCTTCCGTCCTGGCTGGGGTATCGTAGGCCGTCAGCCCGGTTCCGAGGGCCTCTACTTCAGTAAGTACCGCGATGGTGCCGGCTACATGGGCCAAGGTTCCGTCTATCCCCAGAACATCCAGCTGAAGAACCTGAAGTGGGAGCAGAAGGAGACCTATAACGTCGGTACCGACTTCGGATTCTTCAACGATCGCATCACCGGTAACGTGGAGTTCTACTGGCAGTACACCAGCGACCTGCTCATGGCATCGCGGGGCATCCCCACGTCGTCGGGTTATCCGACACTGGCTTACCAGAACGTCGGCGACATGAAGAACGTGGGATGGGAGTTCAACCTGAACGGTAACCGCATCATCAAGATCGGCAAGTTCTCTACCGACTTCAATATCACCTTCGCTAATAACAAGAACCAGATTACCGCAATGGACGAGACCTGTCTGGCATCGCTGAACCATGAGTTCAATCGCTCGAACGGCTCGTACCTGTCGCGTGTAGAGCTGAACACCGCCTTGGGTAGCATCTACGGATTCCGCTACAAGGGTGTCTATCAGTACAGCGACTACTCAGCCGAGGAGGTTCCTGGAGTCAGCGGTCCCAACGCCCCTGTAGCACGTGACAAGGACGGTATCGTCATCCTGGACGAGAACCAGATGACGAAGCCCGTCATGTTCTGTGCCGGAAGCGTTAACTATCAGTTCCGCGGCGGTGACGCCATCTATGATGATGTGAACCACGACGGTCAGATCAATGAGCTCGATATCGTCTATCTCGGCTCCTCACTGCCGAAGTTCACCGGCGGTTTCGGTTTCAAGCTGAACTATGGCCGTCTGACTTGGAACAACCAGTTCAACTTCCGCTATGGCAACAAGATTATCAATGCTGCCCGCATGGAAGTGGAGAAGATGTACGATAACAACAACCAGAGCCGCGCCGTCAACTGGCGCTGGCGTGTGGAAGGTGACATCACCGATATCCCCCGTGCCCTGCGTCAGACCGGTTATAACTGGCTCGGCAGTGACCGCTTTGTGGAGGATGGCTCGTTCATCCGTCTGAACTATTCTCAGATCAGCTACTCGCTCGACCCGAAGTTCATCAAGAAGTGGGGCCTGACACAGCTCAGCCTCTATGTCTCTGCCAACAACCTCTTTGTGCTGACAAAGTACTCAGGTGCCGACCCCGAGGTGGGCTACGGCTCGATGGGTATTGTCACGGACGGTGCCAAGACACCGCGTGCCAAGTCGTTCACGGGTGGTATAACCATTCAGTTCTAAATGAATAATGTGTAATTGGAAAGAAATATGATTACCAAGAATATCAAACATATAGCTCTCACGTTTGCCGTTGGCTGCGGCTTGGCTACAGCAACGACGTCCTGCAGTGATTTCCTTGACATCCTGCCATTGAACGATGTGGTGCTGGAGAACTACTGGACGGAGAAGGCCGACGTCACCAGTGTGATGAACAGCTGCTATGAGACGTTGGAGCACAAGGACGCTATGACCCGCATGATGGTGTGGGGCGAGCTCCGTTCTGACGATATGCGTGCCGGCGCCAGCGTGCCCAACGATATCAACGAGATACTCAAGGAGAACCTGCTCCCCTCGAACCCCTATTGTAACTGGTCGAAGTTCTACGAGTGCATCAACCGTTGTAACATCGTCTGCCACTACGCACCAAAGGTGCAGGCCATTGACCCGAACTACACAGAAGACGAGTTGCGTGCCACCATTGCCGAGGCAACGACGCTGCGCGCACTGGCCTACTTCTACCTGATACGTACTTTCCGCGATGTGCCCTATACCAGGGAGCCCAGTATCGATGATTCGCAGAACTACATTCTGCCGGCAACACCGTTCAACGATGTGCTGGATTCGCTGATTGTCTCGCTGGAGTCAGTCAAGGGCGACGCCGTACGCCGCTATTATGTGGACGACAGCCCCAACGCCTGGCAGAACTCCTGCAAGATTACCCGCTGGGCCGTCTATGCCCTGCTGGCCGACCTCTATCTGTGGAAAGGCGACTGGGACAACAGCATCCGCTACTGCGACCTGGTGATTGACTACAAGCGCCAGCAGTACAAGGAGATGCTTGAGCGCGAGGGTAACGTCAATAACATCGCCCTCATTGACAGCATCCCGATGATTCTTGAGAAGCCCATCGGTTCGACAACCTGCGGTAACTCCTATACCGAGATCTTCGGCGAGGGCAACTCGTTCGAGAGCATCTTCGAACTCCATTTCAATAGCACACAGTCCCAGCAGAACACGTTGGTCAGCACCTTCTATGGTAACAACAATAACGTCATGGGACAGCTGAGCTGTCCGGACTTCCTCTGCAAGGACGCCGTCTCAGGCAATAATGCAGTATTCAAAGCTTCCGACGGTCGCGTCTATGAGAACACGGAGTCAGCCAACTCGAGCTACGCCATCACGAAGTACACGCGTCTCTCCGTGAGCTACATCACGCGTAATGCCACGACGGAGAAGGACCTGAACCTGAGTAGTCGCCGCCGCTCGAGCAGTGACGCCAACTGGATATTCTACCGCTTGAGCGACATGCTGCTCATCAAGGCTGAGGCCCTGATTGAGAGAAATCAGGAAGGCGACCTCGATGCTGCCTTCGCACTGATTGACGTGGTCAACTCGCGTGCCAACGATGCCGTCAACGGCAATCGTGCCAGCACCCTGAAAAAGGCTGACTACGTGGACTCGAGGCTGGCCATGAGAGACCTGGTGATGGAAGAGCGTCAGCGTGAGTTCATGTTCGAGGGCAAGCGCTGGTTCGACCTGGTACGCATGGCCCGTCGTGACGGTGACAACTCACGTCTCATCTCCTTGGTATCACGTAAGTACATTGAGAACGTGAATGCCCTCAAGATCAAGCTGACGGACCCGAACATCATCTATTTCCCCTATGCCAAGAGCGAACTGAAGGTGAATCCGCTGCTGAAGCAGAACCCGGCATTCACCAATGGTGAAGACTCGGAACTGACAAAATAAAGGCTCATTGATATTTGAAAATTGAAAGTTATGATTACCAAGATAAGCAAAAAACATCTGATAGGGCTGTCATTGATCATTTGCTCATTATCATTGAGCATGCTGACCTCCTGCGTTGACAATGATGACGACGTACCTGTCAACTACTACTCATCGACCAAACTGACGGCTACCGAGTTCCTGGAAGAGCGTCCGGAGGTGTTCAGCGATTTCATCGGCATCCTGAAGCGGACACCCTACTATTCCATGCTCTCAACCTACGGCTCGTACAGTAGTGCGGGACTGTTGAAATATACGCTCTTCGCACCGACCAACGAGGGTATCAACCGCTATCTGCAGAGAATGGGCTACTCCAGCATCGACCAGATTCCAGAAGCTACCTGCGACACGCTGGCCCGTACTCACATCATCAAGAAAGGTTCGTTCTTCACGACCGACCTGGCCGAAGGCGCACTGCCTGAGCTGAACATGGACGACGGATACATCGTGCTCTCCACCGACTCGGACGTGGCCAACGGCAACAAACTGATCTATAAGATAAATAAGAACTCGCGCATGGTCGAGCATGACGACTCTGTTACGAACGGTGTGGTGCATGTCCTCGACAACGTCATCTCGTCGAGCAGCCTGCTGCTGCCTGACAAGATTGAGGAGGACTCCATGCTGACCCTCTTCACTCAGGCCCTGAAGATGACGGGTATGGCCGACTCGCTGACCAAGTATATTGACTTGAACTATTCGTGCAGCGACGACTCTGTACACACGGGCGTCATGGTACGCTGTACGTCAGGTAGCGCCCTCTATACCCGCTCGTTCTGGCCGGAGAAGCGATTCTTCAAGTACACGGCGTTTGTGGAGCCCGACTCGGTCTTCCACCGCCACGGCATCTATACCATCGACGACCTGAAGGCCTATGCCAAGCAGGTTTACGACCAGACCTATCCAGAAGATGCCGGCCTGTACGACGATAATCCCAAGCACCGCCACAATCCGCTGAACCGTTTCGTCAGCTACCACCTGCTGCCCCGTATCGGACAGTACAACTCATGGGTGGTATCTGGAAACATCCGCGAGAACTGCTGGCTGACCTCCGTCACCGATCCTGAGGAATTCTACGAGACCATGTGTCCTGGAACAATCATGCGTTTCGCTGGTCCTCCAGAAGGTTTGTTCATTAACCGCAAGGGTCTGCAGAAGCGCTACACCGTGCGTGGCGTGAAGGTGCTGTCGCCCTCGGAATCGGGTTCTACAGACCAGAACGCTATCAACGGCGTGTACCACTATCTGGATGACATCCTGGCCTATACGCCAGAGGTGCGCGACGTGGTGCTGAACTGCCGCATCCGTATCGATGCTACCGTGCTGAGTCCTGACTTCATGAATTGCAACGGCCGTGGCCGTTACGGCGAGGACATCCTGACTGGATTCAAGAACGACTTCATTACCGACTGGAAGGTGAGTGACGAGACGTATGTCGGTGTGCACAGCGATGTGGACTACTGGAACTCCTATCAGGCCAATGCCGTCTGTATCAGTGGTATCTTCGATGTGTCGTTCAAACTGCCGCCGGTACCGTCAGGCACCTATGAGGTGCGTCTGGGCTACACCGTCGGCGACGAGCGCGGTGTTGTTCAGGTCTATCTGAACAACGAGCCTTGCGGTATTCCAGTCGATCTGCGTGTCTATGGTCCTGATCCGACCATCGGCTGGGAGGAAGACACGGATGATGAAGAAGAGAACACCGCTAACGACAAGGCTATGCACAACCGTGGTTATATGAAGGGTATGGACAGCTATCGCTCAGGTGGTGCCGATCATCCCCTGCGTGGCAACAACTGGAACCTGCGCCGTGTCCTGGCCACCAAGTACCTGAAGTCTGACGAGACCTATTACCTGCGTTTCCGTCAGGTGCTTGACGACTCTAACCGCTATTGGTCGTTCGACTATATTGAGCTCTGTCCGAAGAGTGTCTATGGTAGCCCTGAAGGTGAGGATACACACTAACACGAGCGACCCCCTAACGAATAATAATAATGAATAAAGAGACAATCATTATGAACACATATAAATCCATCAAAGTGAAACAATGGGCGATGAGCTTATTCTTGCTTCATTTTTCACTTTTCATCGGCATGGCGTTGACGTCATGCTCTGAATGGGATGACCATTATGAGGGAGCAAAAACGGGCTCCAACATATCCCTGTGGCAGCAGCTGAAAGGGAACCCGCAACTGAGCGATTTCTGTCAGGTGCTGGAACAAACAAAGGTCTTCCGTATGCACAAGAAGACCTCCGTCAGCTATGCTGACCTGCTGGATGGCGGCCAAGCCTTTACGGTTGTTGCCCCACAGAACGGCACTTTCAACCTTGATTCGTTGTTGCGTCTGGTACAGACGAACCAGGGTGACTCGGTGGTCGAGAAGTTCTTCGTCCTGAACCACCTGTCGCGTTCGGCCACCTCGCTGATGGAGGATGAAAACTCCATGCTATTGCTGAACTCAAA
>Ga0247611_10010286_pt1 | contig 11025 bp, 9 predicted proteins | sample 177DNAGHGhighgp2_FD_192422 | JGI IMG/M metagenome (GOLD analysis project Ga0247611, IMG submission 192422) | Sheep rumen microbial communities from Palmerston North, Manawatu-Wanganui, New Zealand - 1770 DNA GHGhigh gp2 | ecosystem: Host-associated > Mammals > Digestive system > Stomach > Rumen ... | reverse complement strand
AGCACGATTATATTCACCATTATCAAATGCTGCTATACCTAAACCATCATATTCAACAGGTATACCTCTATCATTTAATATCTTTATAATCATAGCTATAATATATAATCTATCATCTTCAAGCATACCTTGATATTCATCATATCTACCAGTTGCTTCCAATGAATTTTCACATGTATCATTAGTTAAACAATCTACATTAGCTTCAGCTAATACATCTTTAAATCTATCTTGTAAATGTGGTTTAGAATCAAAATATCTACTTGTTTTTAAGAAATCAAAGTATTTATTAGTTGAAACATGTTCACCATTGTTATCAGCTTGATCAACATATGTATAATAAACACCATCAGGATAAGCTTCCATTTGATCCATACATTGATCTCTATATTCATCTTTAACTTCTATATTAAAGAATTTAATTACCTTACCTAAGAATAAAGTGTCATATCTTATTCTTGAAGTATAATACTTCCAGAAACCTAATTCATTACCTGGAGTATTAGTTGTAGCAGATAAATTAACTGCACATCTTTCTTTCTCTGTTTTAGGTAATGTATTATGAAGAATAATATTAGTTACTTCTCCACCATCAGGACAATATTTTCTTATTGAACCATCTTTTAAAGTTTCAACAGCAGGTTCACCATATGAACCATAGCAATATGTATAGTAAGCTATCATATTCTTAACTAAAACTTTTAAAGTATCTGTTTCATTTTCATAATATTGAGCCATAGCATCTAATGTACTTTCATCTGCAGTAGTATAATCATCTTCAATATTAGGATCCATATCTTCTTCATCTATTTTAATAGCTACTCTTTTATTGTTTTCTCCAAATACTGAATATGTTCGATTATATTCTGCTTGAGATGTTGGATTACCTGCATGAGAAGGAAATACTTCAAAGAATGCTGTTTCTATGATTATTTGATCTCTTATAAATAAACCTTTATCTTCATATTTAGCTAATAACTTATATAATTTTGTATAAAAGTTTTTCATATACTTCATTATACGGTTTTCACAGTCAGCTTCTTGAGATCCTTCACATAAATCTGTCCAATAATCTCTATTTTCTTCATAAAATGCATCCCAATCAAACTCAGAATACTTCTTTCTTTCTGCATTTGCAGTGAAAGGAATAACAATTAAAATCAACAAAACAAGAATCATAGCTAAATGATTCTTGTTTATTATTTTCTTTAAAATATTAGTTACACGTGACATATTATCACATCCTTCAATTATAGTCCTCCACCTGAACCAAATGAATCTAATTCATCTTGAGTAAGAGTTACGTATATTTGCATACGTCTTGATCCACATACGAATAAACCAGATCCTTGAGTATATGATTTAATTGCTTCTTTTTCAGAATCATTTAAATCAATTAATTGTCCAAGGTCTTCAACAGCTTGCTTTCTTAATCCCATGATTAAGTAATATGATGCATTATCAAATATTGCTTTACCATGAGTAATTATATTAGGAGCAGCAAAGTCTGTTGGTTGTTGTGTAATAATAATAGTACCAGTATTATACTTACGAGCACGTCTTTGCATGTTTGCTAAGTATTCAGCACCTAATTCATTATTACCTGATAATAAGATATGTGCTTCATCTACCATCATCATTGTATTCTTATCTTTATTCAAACATAAACCCCATGCATATTTTAATATATTGAAGAATAATGCATTTCTGATATTTGAATCAGAATTCATAACTTCTTTTATATTAAATACTATAAAATCAGATGTAGATTGAATTGTTGTATGACCATTGAAATAATATCTTAATTCATTAACAAATGGTCTTATTCTTAATTCAAGTCTTTCTAATACATCTTTTTCTCTAGTAGCTTCAGGTATTGATATTAATTTTCCTTTAACTGTTTCATATACTTCATCAAATGTTGGATATTGATCTGGAGTAAATGTTGAGAAATCAGTATCAAAATCTATACCAAATCTCTTATAAGTTTCTTGTGTAATTGATGAAAACATCTCTAAAACATCATCTTCAATATCAGGATTATAGTATTTCATAAATGCCTTTAATGAAGATAAAGTTCTAGTTAATACTGTATAACCTTCTCCATTCTTTAGTTCTTCTATATCAGAATCAACTACTACTTCAAATGGATTAATCATACCGTATGCTCCACCTTTACCAAGGTCTACGAAATCTCCACCATATGATTTAGCAATATTCTCTAATTCACCTTCAGGGTCTATACAAACTATTTGATGGTGATTACGAATATTAGCTCTTAATAATAATTTGGCAGCAGTAGATTTACCTGAACCAGAAGTACCAAGAATAATCATGTTAGCATTATTTCTATTTGTTTCTTTTCTTATTTGATATAAGAATTGGTTAAATAATACTACACCACCAGATCTATCTATACCTAGTAAAGTAGCTTTACCAGGATCTTTAACTGAGTCAAATACGAATGGATACATAGCTCCCATTGTAGGAGATGGCATTGGTATACCAATTCTAGTTTCAACTTCTTGTTTAGGGAATAAAGGAATCATACTCTTTAATACATGTTCTTGGTCAAACATCATAGGTATTCCTCTCATGTCTAAACTTACTAAGAAGTTTTTAACTTGAACTTTCTTTGTATCTAATTCTTCTTGAGAATCAGCAGTTATCATTAAATGTAATTGGAAATCAAATACTTTAGAATTAGTTGCAGCTAACATTTGAACAAAGTTTTCCATTGATTCATAGTTAAGTCTTAATCTTTCTTTTAAAGTATTATCATGTTCTTTTTCATATTCTTCTCTTAATTCAACTATCTCTTTATTAATTGTTGAAGACATCTTAGAGAATTCAATAGGTATATGTTTAACTACCATCTTAACACCAGGAATTGATGTTATATTTGATAGATAACCAGGACCTATAACATTAGGATATTGAACTACTGTATAAATAGTAGCATACTTATCTCCTATCATGAATTGATTCATCTTAAATGATAAACCTTTAGGAGCTATTTCACTTTTTAATGTACTCTTAGCCATTTGTCATCACGCTCCCATATTCTATTTTTAATGTATCATTGAAGAATGAATCTAAGATAACTCTTAAGTCTTCATCACTTGTTTGTCTTGAATTTAATCCAGCTACAGCAAGATTAGATATTAATGCATGTATTTTCTTAACAATCTTATCTACATCCTTAACAGAATCTTTAAATAAGATATAGTATTCTGTATCAACAGCATTTATTTGTGGACCAACAAATTGATCACACTTATTAATATCTTCATTTATCATCTTTCTTATATTAGGATTATCTTCTTGAGTATACATTATTTCTAATTCTGATCTATAAAGACTAATATCAACAGGACGATCACAGCAAACTAGCCAGAATTCATAATCTAAAGTATTATAGAAGTCTCTTAATCCTACTATAGTATTTCTTTGTACTTGTGAATCAGCTATAAATATGTTTTTAGGTTCAATTCTTACACCTGTAACATATTGATTACCTGTAAATGCAGTACCTTTGCATTCAATCATACCATTCTTTATATCTATTAATGGTAACCAATCCTCAGTAGAAATAAAATCATTGTTTTTGTTCGCTTGTTTCTTCGCCATAAGACTGACACCAACCTCTCCATCTATAATTTCTTTGATGAATCAAAAATGAATAAACATTAACTGTAAATGACCATACATTCATTTGATTAGGTACCGGAGCAACCATTGCAGTTGCAACCAACAATGGTAACAAATCAATTAATACATCCATTAAATCTTGTGGAGAATTAATGAATATTAGTAAGAATGTACCAACACCACCTGCTATAAAGATAGCTAAGTCAATCTTTCTAAACATACCAAAGATTAACATAGATCTTTTAGAGTTAGCAGGAATTAAAAAATTATCCATTTTACCACTCCTTTTTATCTTTTATTATAATCGCCTTTTGTTTTTAACCATTGTTCTAATGCAGATTTAGCATTTTTACAATTGTAATAGTTCATACATATAACCATACTACTCGCATTTGTATCAGCTTTTATCATATTTAATTTAGAAAATAAAGTATCATAATGACTAACCAATATTTCTGTCAATTGTCTAATAAATTGAGAAGAAATAGGATAGTTTTCTCTAATATCATCTAATACTTCTGAAACCATTCTAACATAATGACTCTCAGCCTTAGCAGCAGTTTCAGGATCAGTTATTCTCGTTCTATTAGCAACGTTCTTACACGCCCTAGTAATTTCTTGTATTTCTTCTTGTTCAAGATTAAACAATGCTGAATTACAAGCTAAAAAATCTTCCATTATATCCAAATCGTATTGTGTCATAGATTGAATTGGATTTGTTTCTTGTGGCATTAGTTACCACCTCCTGATCCAGAACTTCCTCCAGAAGAACTGCCAGAATCACTAGAGGTTCCTCTATTTCTTGAACTTCTTTGATGTTCTTCAAGAGCTTTTCTATTAGTAATTGAATCATTAACTTTCTTAAGTTCAGTTTGTAACGCATCTAATTGCATCATGCTTTGAGCACCTTCAGCACCACTAATATCACCATTTTGATCTTTAAATTTTAAATGTTTGGCATCAGTAGTTTTTGATAATTCACGCATTATAGTATCTAATGCTTGTGAACCAGTTATACTAGTTCCGTTATGTTGGAAAGTCATATTTCCATGTGAATCAGTACCAGTAGTAATACCTAAATCTTTGAAAGAAGCATTTCCAGATAAACCTTTAATTAACGAATTCACATCATCTTGACCTAATAAAGAAAGGTTGTCTTTTAAATTATCAACAGTTTCCTTGTTATATTCAGCAATAATTTTAGCGTTTTCATCGTTCATACCTTTAAACTTAGTTTGTAATAATGCTTCTTTATCAACTTTAAATGTTCCATCTACAATATCTTGTAAAGTTTTTGCACCCATTTTAGATTGATCAACAACTACGTTTCCATTACCATCTAAAGACATTCCATCAACTTTATAACCTTTACCAAGTATTTCCCTTGCTTTGTTAATTGCACTTCCTTGTGTCATACCTAATTCAGTAAGCATTTCGCTATAACTCATACCTAAAGCATTAGCTTCTCTAATCTTATTTTTAGCTTCATCTTTAGCATTTTTCAAATCGCCAAGAGCAACATCAGTTCCTGTTGCAGTCATTGCCGCAGTATTATTTGCTTTAGTTGTTGCAAACATTTGTGCTGCTTCAGAAGCAGTATTACGTCCACTAACATTACCAATAAAATTTCCCCAAGGTTCAGCAACATGGTCAGTCCATGCATCATGTACTCCAGTTGCAATATTATTTCCAAATCTAAATAATCCTATAGTGCTCTTTCCATCTCTATAATGTTGACTATTCATTTGAGCAGCAATATTACCTTGTTCAGTACCACTCATTACTTGATTAAACATTTCTCCAGGCATTAAAGAACCACTAGAATTAGTAAATCCAGCACGTCCACCTCTAACTAAACCTCTAGTACCTCCAGCTAAAGTAGCACCAGCTGTATGTAAGTAGCGGCCAACCCTATTACGTCCACCATTTGCTTCATAGTCGGCTCTTGCTTGTCTAAATCCTCTAGCAGCTCCAGCAGCTAAACCACCAGCAGCCCCAGCTAAACCTCCAGCAACTTTACCTATTGGCTTAGACGCTGTAGTAAAATCATTTCTTAATTGCCCTCTAGGGTCTAAATTCATACCCTTTAATAGATCTCCACCAAATGCAAAGATTGTCTTGAATAAATCTGGTGCATCTTGAGCAAATTTTAACAAACCCAAAATTAATATTACGCAAGCAATACCTTTCATTTGCGTTCCTTCTTTCTATATTATCCTAATATCATTCCTATAAATATTGGTACCATAGTACATAATTTAATAACGAATGCTATAATAGCAATTCTTATAAATAATTCTAAATATGTTTTCCTCATTTCTTTAAACCATGGTTCATAGAATTTATCTTTTCCAAACATTCTTAATAAGATTGGAATAGGTGCAACTAATTCTAATACGCCTAATCTAACAGCACGAGTACCTACTGCAATAGCATATGATAATAAGAAGTAAATAACTCCAACACCACACGCAGTACATATTATCCAGAAATACTCTACTCCTGTTTCTTCACTTTCATCACCAATAGACTTTCTTATATCGTCATCATTAAGAATTATAGAAGGTGAAATAGCATTTTCATCTGTACACCAATCCCACATTTTAGAAGCCCATTTAATTCTAATATCAGTAGCTTCAGGATTTCCCCAGTTTTCATCACCACTAGGTCCATGAATCATAATATCAGAACATTCAGTAATTTCTTTAGGGTTTCCATTTTCATCAACTTTCCATGCATCAGCATCAACATAATCTGAATAAGAAGTATTATATGGATGATAGAATGCCATAAGGGTAATCATTGATAATTGTTTACCACCATTAATAACATTACTTCCTCCAGATTCTCCTAACACGATATTTGTTATTGTTCCATCTGATACTACATGGAATTGGAACATAGACATATATCTAAATACAGTAGGAGCAACTATTAGCATTACTACACTATATAAAATACCTTTAATAAATTTAGAAGTTGGTACAGCTGATTTATAAGTTCCATCAGGGTCAGCTATATACATCAATAGTCTATACGCAAATATAAAGATCATTACTATAGCTATTGTTTTATATATTTGTGAAGAGAACATTTCATACATTACTCTTCCTTCCTCAGTAGCGCCAAAGATGTCTAATTTAGTTAAGGCTACATATATGTTATAAATGTATCCTAGTAGTAAATAAACAAATCGGTCTATAAGTTTTACAAATATCAATGACATACCATCAACAACAAAGCTAATAACACCAAATGATAACATATTTTTCACCTCATATCATAAATAGGCATGCTAATCCTATCATAATACACTACTATAATTATACCGATAAACCATGTAATAAGCAATAAAATCCGTAAATAAAAAGTTCAATATTTATTGAACTTTATATATCTTTTGTAAATAAACGATAATTATTTATTATCTGGCTCCATAATTACAATAGATTTATTGTTAATATCTATAGAATCTATTATTTTTTTAGCAATTTCAGGAGTAAACTTTTTACTTAATTCTATCCAATTATCAACAATTTTATCATAATATAAATAATTTTCCATCATTTCATTTAATACACCAATAGGTTTATCAAATGATGTAATATATGAAGACATGAAAGTCTTTCTTTTTCTTATTACATCTTTTTCATTGAAAGATAAATTATTAAATTGATTATCAACCATTTTAATAAAATCATCTATTCTACCATCTGTTGGTTGTCCATGAATACTTACAATGTAATTATTATCTACTTTATAGTTATTTCTTCCTACACCAGATGTACTTACTTTATCATCTAATAGTTTTTCATAGAATTCAGATGTAGCACCAAAGTTTAAAGTTAATAATAACTCTAAATATAAATCATATTCTATTAATGATAAACCTGTTTTCTTAACAGCATCCATGCTATATTTAATATTGTATGCGACCTTATTAGTCATGACATTATCTTTAATATCTTTATAAGTTTCTTTAACTTCATATGGTTCTTCAGGTACATCAATATCAATACCTACAAATTCATCAAATTTAAAAGTATCCATTTTCTTCTTTATTATATCTATAGCTTCATCTTTATCAAAATTACCTGCTATATATAAAGACATATTAGCTGGATGATAGAATGTTGAATATACTTTATTAATATCTTCTAAACTAATAGCACTTATATCATCTAAAGTACCAACAACCTTATATTTTTGATTACATTTATGGAATAATGCATTAGTAAAAGCCTCATAAAATCTTCTATCAGGATCATTTTCATATCTTTTTTCTTCTGCTTTAATAATATCTCTTTCGTGTTCTACTACTTCTTCTGTATAACATGGAGTATATACAGTATACAAAAGTGTTTCTAAACATTCCTTAAAGTTTTCAGCAGATGTAACATAATAAACAGTATGATCATGATTAGTATAAGCATTAGTATATGCACTTATCTTATTAAATAACTCTTCTGCTTTTACACCATTAGGTAAATGAAATGTTATATGTTCTAAGAAATGTGCTACTCCATTAGGAGTTTGATAATATTCTTTTTCATTTTTCTTTTTGAATCTATTTATTCTTCCACCATATTTAGTAACTATATCTATTTCAAACTTTTCTACTTTATCTGATGGATACATGAAAACATTTAAACCATTATCAAGTTTTTCATGATATATAGTTTCATTAACATCTTTTAATAAAATCTTATTCATGTTCTTCTCCTTTAAGTATATATACTGTATTTAATTTAATATCATCTACCACACTTTGTACTTCTTCTTTAGTAATAGTTTTTAATCTATTAATATTTTGTTCATCAGTTAAACCATCATGTAAATCTATATCACATTGTTTTCTAAACATACTAGTTAAACTATCTTCAGATAATTTAACTCCAATTAAAGCATTATTTGTTGCAATTGATAATTCTTCATCAGTAATATCTCTCATACTATTAATAGTATCTTTAATAATATTAATTGCTTTATCAACATTTTCATAATCTAAACCAACATATATACATATACTATTATTAATATGTATATATGAACTATCTATTGCATAACATAATTTATGTAATTCTCTAACATTAGCAAATAGTTTAGAATTCATTCCGACACCTAGCATTTTATTAAATAAAACAGCTTTCATAGATTCAGTTCTATCATAATCCTTAATATTATATATCATATATAATAATGTTTGACTTACACCTTTTCTTGTCTCTTCTATACGTTGTTCCTTATCTCTTGTACCAACATACATTCTATAATCACTTAATGTACAATTACTCTTGAAAGTATTATATTTATCAAGATATTCAATTATCTTTTCTTCTTTATTTGCTATATTACCAGTAACATATATATCAATAGAAGAATTATTAAATACTTCATGATAGGTATCTTCAAGTTGTTTCATAGTTATTGTTTTTGTTATTTCAGGTTCACATGTTAAATGTGATTTATAAATATCTTTATCATAGAAATAATCATATGCTTTAACATCTACATAATAATCATAATCTTCCATCAATCTATTATATCTTTTTATCATACCTGTTTTGACATCATCAAGTAATGATTCATCAAATAATGGATTCTTAATTAAATCAAATGGATATTTAATAGCATCTTCTAAAAAATCTTCACCTACTATATCTGGATCAATAAAAGAAGAACCAAATACTAGTTCAGTTTCCATACCATATCTGGTTACATATGCTGAAAACATAATATTATATAAATCTTCTTCATATATATATCTTTCTCTTTTTGATTTAAATAATTTTGTTCTTAAAGACATTAAATCAACTAATGCACTAATTAAATAATCATTTTCTTTTCTTGGTCTTCTTAATATTACACGAAGCATGATTTTTTTAAACTTATTAGTATTTATTAAATGAATGTTATATCCATCCTTTTTTATAATTTTACTTTCCATGCTGTAAACACTCCTTTTTATGAACTAATTATATCACAAATATGTTATTATAAATATAAGAATAGAAGGTGTGAAAATGGAAGCAGTCCATTTAGTTACAGATAAAGAAAACATAGCAGAAATAGTATTATTGCCAGGAGATCCTCTTAGAGCAAAATATATAGCTGAAAACTTTTTAGAAGATGCAAAGCTAGTTAATACAATAAGAAATATGTTTGCTTTTACTGGAACATATAAAGGTAAAAAGATAACAGTCATGGGTTCAGGTATGGGTATGCCATCCATGGGAATATATGCATATGAATTATTCCATATATATGATGTTAAAAAAATTATTAGAATTGGTACTTCAGGAGCTGGTAATAAAGATGTTCATATAGGTGATGTAGTATTATCTACTGCAGCTTATACTCCATCTAACTATGCTTATTCTTATTCTAATGAAAATAAACACTTAGAAGAAGCAAGTAAAGAATTAACTGATACTATTGAAAAAACAGCTCATGAAATAGGAATAAATATTATTAAAGGTACTACATTAACAAATGATGTATTTGATGTATATGTTAATATTGATCATTTAAAACAAAACTATCCTATAGATAATTTATTAGCTAAAGAAATGGAAGCATTTGCATTATTCCATATAGCTAGAAAAGAAGGAAAAGAAGCAAGTGCATTAATATCTGTTGTTGATTCAGAATATGAAGATACACAAATATCTCCTGAAGATAGAGAAACAAAATTAAATAATATGATAATACTTGCTTTAGAAAGTATCATAAAGTAAAAGACTACATTAAGTAGTCTTTTTTATTTAATTAATATCGTTCACCCTAGCTGCATGTACTGCTAATCTAACATTATCATAACAAGTTGATAATGTTAATATTTGCCTTGTATTAGTTGTATCAGTATCTAATACTATATCACTTCTATTCTTAACTGTATTAATAAAACTATCAAATGTATCTTCAGTAATATTAGTATTTATATAATAGTTTTCTATATCAACTTTATATACACTAAATACTCTATAAGTATATTCTTTATCATCTATATATAATTTAATATCTAAATTATTAGGATTATTATACCAAGTATTATCTAATAGTTTAGATAACTCACCAAACATAGTTTTATTTTTCATAGCATGACCATATATAACTAAGTTTTTATCTTCTTCTATATTATTTTTATAATCAAAGAATATCCAACCTGACTTATTAACATTCTTTGCAAAATCATGTGATAAATAGAAATCATTATTAGATGTTTGAACAACAGGATAAGATATATTAGTCCCATTGATTATTAAATATGCTTTCATATCATCATTAATATTCTTTAAAGAATTATAATCTATTGATACTTTCTTTGTTTCTTCATCTATTTTTACAAATTGATTGAATGATTCTGTCATCTCT
>Ga0247611_10010285_pt1 | contig 11025 bp, 7 predicted proteins | sample 177DNAGHGhighgp2_FD_192422 | JGI IMG/M metagenome (GOLD analysis project Ga0247611, IMG submission 192422) | Sheep rumen microbial communities from Palmerston North, Manawatu-Wanganui, New Zealand - 1770 DNA GHGhigh gp2 | ecosystem: Host-associated > Mammals > Digestive system > Stomach > Rumen ... | reverse complement strand
GGGGAGGGCTGCCTCCTTTTGGTCGACGCCTTCGAAGGCACGATGCCGCAGACGCGCTTCGTCCTTAAGAACGCCTTAGAGAACCACATCAAGCCGATCGTCGTCATCAACAAAGTCGACCGCCCCCACGCCGACCCGGCCAAGGCCGTCGATGAGGTGCTCGATCTTTTGATCGAACTCGGCGCCCCGGAAGACCTTTTGGATTTCCCGGTCGTCTATACCTCCGCGCTTAACGGCACCTCTTCTTATTCTCCTGAGCCCGAAAGCCAAAAAGAGGGGATGGATCCCGTCTTCGAGACGATCTTAAGGGAAATCCCGGAGCCCCAATGCGATCCCTCCGCCCCCTTCCAGTTCCAGCCCGCCCTGCTCGACTATAACGAATTCGTCGGGCGCATCGGCATCGGGACGATCCGCGGGGGCAAAGCCCACGTCGGCGACGTCATCACCGATTGCAAGAATGACGGCACCACGAAGGACTTCAAGATCATGAAGCTCTATACCTTCCAGGGCCTGCGCCGCATCGAGGCCGAGGAAGTCGAATGCGGGGACATCTGCGCCATCGCCGGCGACGATGACCTCAACGTCGGCGAGACCTTCTGCGCCCAAGGGCATCCGCGGCCGCTCCCGCGCTTGCGTATTGATGAACCGACTTTGCAGATGGAATTCGGCACCAATTCGAGCCCCTTACGCGGAAAAGATGGGAAATTCGTCACCGCGCGCGTTATTGAGGATCGTCTCTTCCAAGAAGTCCAACGCGACGTCTCCCTCCGATACAAAAGGATTCCCAACACCGAAACCTGGACGGTCTCCGGACGCGGCGAACTCCATTTAGGCGTCCTCATCGAGACGATGCGTCGGGAAGGGTATGAACTAGAAGTCTCCAAGCCCCACGTCATCATCAAAGAGGAAAACGGCGTGAAGATGGAACCCTATGAAGATCTGCAGATCGATATCCCGAGCGAATACGTCGGCGACATCATGGACACCCTCGGCAACCGCGGCGGTCAGATGATCGACATGCTCGAGGCCAATGGGCAGACCCGCGTGACCTATATCATCCCGTCGCGCGGCTTGCTCGGATTCGTCGGGAACTTCCTGACCTTAACCAAAGGTTATGGCATCATCAACCACACCTTCCGCGAATACCGTCCGATCTATAACAAGACCGTCGGGGAACGCCAGATGGGCGTCCTCGTCTCCGTCGATAAGGGCCAAGCGACCCCCTACTCCATCGAGAAGGTCGAGGATCACGGCACGATGTTCATCGCCCCGGGCACGGAATGCTACGAGGGGATGATCGTCGGGGAACACCGCTACCCCACCGACCTCGCGGTCAACGTCACCGCGCTGAAGCCGCAGACCAACGTCCGCTCCTCCAACAAGGATCAGACCGTCGTGCTGAAATCCCCGCGCAAGATGACCCTCGAGGCGTGCCTAGACTACATCAACTCCGATGAGCTCGTCGAAGTCACCCCCACTTCCTTCCGCATGAGGAAGAAGATCCTCTCAACCCCGGAAAGGAAGAAATTCGACGCGAAGAAGCGCGCCGCCAGCGAGAACGACGAAGTCATCCTATAAGCAAAAAGCAAGGCGTCGCCTTGCTTTTTCTTTATTCTTCGAACCGCTTTTTCGCTTGGGCGAGATCGTTTTGGATCTGCTTAGAAAGCTCGTCGATGGAGGCGAACTTCTTTTCCTCTCGGACGAAGAAGAGGAAATCGAGGTAGCAAAGCTTGCCATAGGCGTCGCCTTCGTATTCGAGGAGATGGACTTCGACGCGGGGCTTGGGGAGGCTGCCGAAGGTCGGGCTGACCCCGACGTTGATGAGGGCTTTATAGGGCAGAGAACCAAGATAAGCGATGCCCCCATAGACCCCGTGTTTGGGGAGGAGATAAGGCGCGGATAGGTCAAGGTTGAGGGTCGGGAACCCTAAGCCCGTCCCGCGATGGAAGCCGTGGACGACTTTTCCTTCGATCTCATAGGGGTGGCCCAATAAGCGGAACGCTTTCGTAACATCTCCGTCTTTCACGCATTCGCGGATATCGCGGGAGGAGATCTTCTTCCCCTCTTCGAGGACGAAGGGCACTTCGATCACTTCAAAGTGCTTCCTTAGGAGGTCTAACCCTCCTTCCGCGCCTTTGCCAAAGGCAAAATCCTCGCCGACGAGGACGGTCCGCGTGCCTAAGGGGATTAAGACTCTTTCGATGAATTCCTCCGGGGCGAGGCCATAAAGGGCTTTATCTGCGGAGAGGACATAGGCTTTCTCTAGTCCTAGTAACCTCGCGTAACGGATCTTATCCTCGATCGAGGTGAGGACGGCGTTATCCTCCGGATGGGTAAGCGCGAAATAGGAAGGTTCGAGGAACAAGGCCGCGGAGGGGCCTTTCGCGTTGAGGCGGCTTTCGATGAAAAGGCGTTCATGGCCGCGATGCACCCCGTCGAAATTGCCTAAGGCGAGGGCGAGGCCCTCTTCTTTTTCGGGGAGGCTAGATAAATCAAAACGGATGATGTCCATCAGAATAATCCCCTTTCGGCGAGATAGAGGCCTTTTTCTTTCTTCTTATAGACGGCGAGGGCTTTGCCTCCACGTGTGAAGAGGATCTTCTCCTCCTCGCGGTCTAGAGACATCGCTTTGCCGTTACGGATGTCTTTTTCTTTCGCTTCGTCCACCTCGACATGGGGGAGGGCGATCGCGAAGCTTGGATCGAGAAGCGAGGATTCTTCGATTTGGTCAAGAGGCTTAGCCTCCTCCACGCGGATATCCCCCACCTTGACTCGGCGGAGGCTCGTCAGATAGCCGACCGTGCCGAGCTTTTCGGCGATATCTTCCCCCAGGACGCGGATATAGGTGCCCTTGGAGACGGTCGCTTCGAAGGAGAGGATATTGCCCTCGTAGGATAATAGACGGATGTCGTGGATAAAGATATTCCGCCTTTCCCGTTCGACGGTTTCCCCGCGGTGGGCGAGTTCATATAGGGCGATGCCGTCTTTCTTGATCGCGGAGGTCATCGGGGGGAGTTGGGTGGAGGCGCCCAAAAAAGAAGAAAGAGCCTCTTCGATTTTCTCTATGGTTAACGAAGGGACTTCCTTGGCTTCGATTTCATCCCCATCGGGATCGCCCGTGGAGGTCTTTTTCCCTAGGAAAAGGGTGGCCTGATAGGTCTTTTCTTCATCAGGAAGGTAGGCGAGGGACTTTGTTCCTTGGTTGACCGCGACGATGAGCAATCCCGTCGCGAAGGGGTCGAGGGTGCCGAGGTGCCCCACTTTCTTCGTATGGAAAAGCTTCTGGACCGCGTTATCCAAGGCGCGGGAGGTCAAACCCGCGGGCTTATCGACATAGAGGATTCCTGAAGCCATATCGGGGTTAATTATAGTATGATTTCCCTGTTTATGCGGTATCTAAGAAAAGTCCTCGCCTCCTTAAGGAAGGCGGATGAGCTCTTCTCCCTCATCGAGGAGGGGGACCATATCGCCCTCGGCATCTCCGGGGGCAAGGATTCTTTATGCCTTTTGAAGGCGATGTCGATCTACACGAAATTCTCTAAGAAGAACTTCAAGATCGTCCCGATCTGCCTGGATTTAGGCTTCCCGGGATTCGATGGGAAGGCGATGGAAGAATTCGCCGCTTCCTTGGGTTTGACTTTGCATATCGAACCGGCGAAGGAAGTCTATCCAATCCTCGAATCGCATAAGAAGGAAGAGGGGCACCTCCCCTGCTCGATCTGCTCGCGGATGAAGAAGGCGGCGATCAACGCCGCGGCGAAGAAATACGGCTGCAAGAAGGTGGCCTTCGCCCATCATAAAGACGACGCCTTGGAAACGCTGTTCATGAACATGATCCACGGGGGGAAGGTGAATACCTTCGAGCCGATGATGCACCTTGAAAAGGCCGACATCACCTTCATCCGTCCGTTCATCCTCGTGGGAGAAGAAGACCTCATCGGGATGGCGAAAGAGGAAAACCTCCCCGTCTTGGGGAAGATCTGCCCCGCGGACGGGTTCACCGAGCGTCAATATACGAAAGAACTCCTTTCTTCGATTTATAAAGACCATCCCGAGGCCGTGAAGAATTTCTCCACGATGCTTTATGACTATGATGGGGCGAGATTGTATTTCGGACGGATTCGGGTCAACGTCGGAGGCGGATTTGCCTTCGCGCCGGTTTTGTACGCGAATCAGGTTTTGGAATACCAGGAATTCGCGAAGAGGAATAACCTTCCTTCCTTAAAGAAGGATGAGACCCATTACCTTATATTGAAAAAAGGAAAGCTCATCGGTTCCATTTCTTTCCATAAACCAAGGGCCCATGAGCTTCTCATCACCGGGTTTGAATTCGTCGGGGATAAGAACGAAGAGAAAGATGTTTTGCTTTCTTTCCTAAGAATGGAAGCAAAGAAAGAGAATCCCCTCCTTTTTATAAGGACAATGCGCGGGCGCGCGAAGCTATTCCGTCAAGCCGGGTTTGAAGAACGCCTATATGAGGGCAAGAAACGGCTTGGGAAGAAGATTTCCAACATTTCTTTGAAATAGTTCATCTTCAAAGGTCTTTTAAGCCTTCCTTTTGGACGCATTTATGCTATCGTTTTGGCAAGAGGTTAGACCATGAGAACTTGGGAAGATTTTAAAAAGACCGCCAAGAAAGAAAATGGCTTGGTGAAAACGGACATTGAAGAGATGGAAACCCTCGCTTCCTTGATCAGCGCGATCATCGAGCGGAGAAATGAACTGGGTATTTCGCAACGGGAGCTTGCCGCGATCTGCGGCTTGCCACATTCTTCTGTTGCACGCATCGAATCCTGCAGCGTCAAACCCAATGTGGGGACGATGCTAATAATCATGAAACCGCTTGGAATTACCTTATCGGTTGTTCCGGCATAAAACAAAAAGCGATATCAATGCTTGAATGTTTTTTTCAAGGACATCTCATTTGAATTTGTTTTTGAACGCCAATAAATAGAGTTCGTTATCCTCGTTCTTTATCACTGCGTGTCCAACGGGAGACACGAAGATGAAAGGACCGTTTTCTTCATCAATCATACGCATTCCTTCTTGCTCGCTCACATACCGCCCACCTGAGTCATATAAGAAAATTGCCCATATGGTATCTCCTAAAAAATTGCGTTGATAGGTGGCTGGTTTGGTTTCACATAAAACGCATGTTAGTTCTCAGATGATGTGGCACCTTTCGGCATGTAGGATTTCGGGCACCTGACTTCGCCCGTCTCCTCGAAGACCCGGATGAGGCCCTCGATCTCTGCTTCGTTCGGCGATTTGAAGCCCAGGACCTGCTTGGGCATCGAATTGTACCTGAGGTTCCAACGCGCGCCTTGGGCCCTCAGGTCGGCGAGGGAATGGAAGCTCAGGTGCCTGTAGAACTTCTCGCCGTCGACGCGGTGGCTCCTCTCGACCCTGCCGTTATGCTCGGGGGTCCGCGGCCGGATGAACTTGTGCTCGACGCCGACGAACGCGAGGAAGGACTCGACGCAGTTCGGGTAATCGCGACCGTACCTGGACTTTTCCTTCCTGAACGCCCTGTCGGAGAACTCGCTCCCGTTGTCCGTCTGGAGGACCCTCGGGGCCGCGCCGAAGAACGCGATCGCCCCCTCCAACGCCCTGACGGTCTCGTACATCGAATGCTCCGCGGAGAACCAGAGGAACCTCCTCCTGCTGAACTCGTCCAGGACGGTGTACTGGTAGAACCTCCCCTCCAGCCCCGGGGCCTTGCATTCGGACGGAACGAACTTGACGTCCATCTGCCACTTCAGGAAGGGCTCGCCCGCCCCGTGGTACTTCCCGTCGTGCCTCCTCTTGGGGTTCGTGACGTAGGCGGGCTTGACTCCGGCCCTCTCCAGGATCCTGTAGGCCGTCGCCTTGGAGATCCCAAACCCGGCGAGCCTGCACTTGAGCCAGAGCTCGAGGACGGTGTCGCCGGGGTTCCTCCGCCTGAGGTCCAGCATCTTCTTGACGGCCCCCGGGCCCGTCTCCCTCGGGTGCTTTGACTTCCTCGCGTGGCTCCTGGGGAGGAGGGAATCCCGCGTCCCGTCGAACGCCTTAAGCCAACGGAGCAGGCTCCTTTTGCTCACGTGGTAGTAGGCGCAGATCTTCCTGATTGGCCATTTGGACTCGATCCTCCGCAGGCAGCATTGGTACCTGGTCTCGAGGTCGTGGGGCAGCCTGGCCCCGTCTTGGTATAGAATAGCCACGGGCGGTTTCCTCCCTGGTGATTTCCGGACAATCTCATTATAGGAACCCGTCCTTTTCCTTTATGAAAAAACTCCCCCGCGGGGGAGTGGGTTACGGATGGGGATTAAGTGTCACATCATGTGAGACGGTACAGCTGGTTTGGTTTCACATAAAACGCATTCTTTTTGAAGCAAAGAATCAACCCCGTGCGCAAACCTCCCGTTGGCAATATTCCTTTTCTTGGGGCTCCGCAGCTCATAAAGCAAACGCGATTGACGCGAATCAATAATACAGTTCTTAATAAACATTTCTTCGAGATTCATGTTTTCCACTAATACTATAAATCTTCCTCATCACTGACAGGAAGTTTGGAGAGATCCGCTTCTTCCTTCTTGAGGGCCGCTTCGATCCTCGCGGAACGGTAGGCCAGGCTCAGTCTTTGATTGAAACATAATGTTTCAGCCACTCTAATTCTTCCTTTGAGAGGCAATAGGTTGGAATCGTCACACATTTCTTCCCTTTTTGAAAACAAAGACTCTCTTGCGGAATGACGAATGGTTTACTTCCGATGGCGACAATTTTGATTTCAGCCGATTCAACTTCGCCGAAGAGAATCCTCCGTTTGCAAAACAGATTCCCATTGGTCACTCCGTCCGCATCAAACGCCCAGTATCTCCAGGCGCCAAAAAGGGTCAAAGGGAGAGCTATCATAATGGCCATCCCAAAAGCCCCAAAGCCAATCCCTAAGGCACCTTCCACCCCCCAATCCGCTATACCAACCGTCAACCCAATCACTAGGAAAACGATTTGCCCTATGATTAAAAGAGCTGTGAAAAGCGTGATTGTTACAGAAAAGATGAGATCGAAAAACCCTTTTCTAAGATAATTAGCCATAGAAATACTCCATTATGATATTGAGTAACCAACCGCTTGTCCGCGTAGGCCATGCCACAATTGCCCATCTCCACGGGGATGGACGACAGGGATCCGTTTATTCCTCGGTTGGGCATGCCATGCCCTCCTTTTTCTTTTAAGAAAGGATAGCACGCGGGTGCGAATCGAGGAGGGGTTCCTAAACGAAAAACAAAAATAGGCCGTTTGGCCTCATTTTGTTCGTCTTGGGACGCTTCTTTCTTGTTTTCCTGGACCTTCTGGATGCTGCCGAAGCGGGAATACCAGATCGGGATGAGCAGGAAGACGGCCCGACTGGTTTTCAAAGAAATTCTTGCTCACAAAAATCGTTCGCGGATAACAAGCTGTACATATTGTGAGGGACGTCTAATGCCGCCTTCTTTTTTTCGAGTTTTGAGTTCTGTGTTAAAAATGAGCGGTAAACAAACCAGTTTTCTAAAAACGATTAATTTAAAGCTTTCAGATATTCGTTTACCAGATAATTTCCTGCTTTAGTGGCCTCGATTTCCAAACTTCTATGGCTATAGTCTTTTTCACACTCAAAAAACCATTGGAAATAATAGGTGAGTAGGCATGTGAGATCAAACAAACATCGACGAGAAGTCTGCTCGTCAGAGGATAATTTGGCCGGAAGATAGATGCAAGGATAACGCCTAGGCGTTTTTGTGCCTGGGAAAAATGTTCCGAAACAATAGCCCTTATCCTTAGAACGGTATTTTCCGTTATCGGTCAAATGGACATAGCATCGAATTGGAAAAAAATACCTCTTCCGCAGAAAATGAAGATAATCTCGAATGTAGTCGGCAACTTCTGCCTCAACGCCATTATGAACGATAACCCTCAAACCCCGCTTTTTTGAATCGAGGTAATATGGCTTGCAGTCTAAATCAATCCAACTAGAAAAATCCCTCATCGTCATCATCCTCATAGAGTCCGTCGCGCCAAAAACCAAATAAGAGCCACCATAAATACTTTTTATGGTCATGACCAGGAGTGTGGTGCTTTAATGGTTTTGGCCCATTCCTATATTTACACTTTTTTGTAAACCTCGCTCTGGCTTTGTTTTTCCTTTCTCGCCCCTGCTTTTTCTGCCCGGGCCTTGCGTTAGGATCCCAAGATTTGGAATACATAACGCTCGGTCCAATATTCAATAGCGGATATGGGTAATAACCCGTCAGTGTTGAAGAGTCAGTTCTAAAACTGGACATCAAATCTCCCAACCACGAGAAATCCCAAGTAGAAATCCAGTCTACCAGGGTCTCAACGGCGTCGCCGATCCCCGCCGCAAGCATTTCGGAAAAATTGGTAAGTAGGTGGGTTTGCGACTCCGTTGCCGCCAAAGAAAGGAGCCCGACTGCGCCGATGATAAGCATGACGGCAGCAATAGACAAGGCGATCGCCTCCGTTCCCGTCGGGTCCGCATAATCCACCGGGTCCCCGTAGCAATAGGCATACGGGTCCAGCCCACCCGGTGTCTCCGGGTCGAGGTAATCCACCGAATCCGGCGTCACCCACCTCATCCACTCGGGCGAGTAGTAACGGGAGCCGCATAGGTACCACCTTGTCTCGGAATCGTAATAGTAAGACCTGTACCTCAACGGGTTCAGATTGACAAGACCCACCCCCGATGTATCGGTCGTGGACAGTATTTTGCCCCACGGGTCGTAGGAATAGGTGGCCACGAGGGAGCCGCTCCCGTCCACGAGGCCAACGACGGAGCCGAAGGCGTCGACGACGTAGTAATAGGCGACCCCGTCCAGCGTCATGAACGCCGGGGCGCCCGACATGTGGTAGAAGAACCTCAGGTCATGGGACGGGGAGTCCGATATGGATTCCCTTATGAGGGTCGACCCCTCGTAGAAGTACGAATGGGTTATCCCGTTGCTGGTTTTCGAGGTTCTCCTCCCCCTCGCGTCGTAGGAGAAGGAGCATGGCGTCATCGGGAAGCTCCCCTGGACGGAGACCCCGGTTATGGTCCTCCCCATGTAGGAGAGGGTGGCGGACAGTGGCGACGGGAAGTGGCCTTGGGGCATCGAAATCTTATTGATCAGGAAAGGGGCGTCGGCGCGGTAGGAGAAGAACATCATCCCGGGGGCGGACGTCATCCTGTGCCCCGAATAGCTGAACGTCGAGGTCAATGGGTCCTTCTTGACCTTCGTCACGTGGCCATCGGCCCATGTGTATTCGGTGGTTTTCCCATTGGGATCCGTCCAGGATTTCAGCCTCCCCAATCCGTCGTATTCGTAGGAGTCCAAGGGATCGTCCTCCTCGTGGTCCGCGCCGACGGCGAAGGATTCGACGAGCCTGCCGAAGTAGTCGTATTCGTATTCGCGCCCAAAGGAGGATGCAGGGGCCCCGTTTATCGCGTGCCCCTCCGAGGAAACGAGCCCCGGCCTGCGGAGGGATTCCGCCCCCTCTTGGACGATCAGGGGCGCGAACGACGAGGACATCAAAAGGCCGGAGGGGCCATGCATCGATCTGGACGACAATTGGCCGAAGGGGTCGATTTCCTCGACGGAGACCTTTTGGGCGGAGAAGCAGGATTGGAGGGCGGACATCTTCTGAGACGACCAATCCCCAATCCAGGCGCCGAAGCGGTCCGCGAACCCAAGGAAGGGCGCGGAGGCTTCGCCACCCAGGTCTATGAACGGGTCGCCGGACACGCTGAGGAGGAAGGAGGACGGAATGAGGTCGGATTGGACGTAGGAGAACGAGGAGTCCCCAAGGTAGACCCGGGCGACCCCGACCGTCCTTTTCAGAAAGCCGATATCCCGGCTCTCCGTCCAAAGCTCGACGCCGAGCCATTGGGACGTCGACGGGCCGGCGTCCCCGATGAAAATGTAGGAAGCGCCGGAAACGAGGTAGAGGTCCGAGCCCATGAGGACGATCCGCCCGAGCTGGCGGCCGCCGAACCCGAGACGGCAGAGGGTCCTGTAGAGCGGGGCCGCCCCCTCCAGCCCGGCGGGCCGGAAGCAGAAGGCGAAGCAGGCGTGAGCCGCGACGGGCGAGGCGGCCCAGACGAGGGCGTCGCCGCAGGGCCAGTAGCGGAACCTGCGCTCCACGGGGTCGTAGCGGAAGGCGTCGCCGGGGCGGGCCAGGCGGCCACTAGGCGCGGAGACCTCGGACGGCCCGAGCGTTCCGGCGATCAGCGAGAAATCCCCCTCGAGGGGCGCGATGGCCTCGAATCCGGAGGGGATATCCGGGGACAGGAAGGAGCGGGCCGCGACCGGGGAGCCCATCGACGACGGGTCACCGAGGACGGCTTTCTTGGTCTCTTGGTAGGCGAACAGCTCCTCCTCGCTGGAGAGGGGGCTCCCCTCAACGGAGATGAAAGGGGCGTAGGCGAGGCCTTGGGTGAGGTCGCAGTGATCGGGCCAAGGGCGGTAGGCCGGGGCATAGCCCCCGCCGAGGAAGGAGACCTCGATGAGGGACCCGGAAGAGGGCCATTGGACCGCCGGGAAGCCCGACGGGGGCGCGCTCGAATAGCGGGCCCCGTCAACGCGGAGGGAGATCGAGTCGAGCGCGGAGCCGTCACCGCCATAGGAAAGCGAAAGGCAGAGAAAATGCCAGGACCCCATCGTTATCGGGGCCTCGAAGGCGACGCCCTCCGCTTGGGGGGAGGCCCTGTGCTGGGCCACGGCCTCTAGCGACCAGGACCCATTCGAGTTCTCCTTCAGCCGGAGGAGGACCGCGTGGTCCGCGTGGCCGTTTTCCATGTTCTGGTCGAAGGCGGCGCCGACGGACGCCTGGAGGACGGGCTTCCCGTCCAAAGGCGACGAGAGCTTCACCCAAAAGCCGGCGGACGCCCCAGGAGCGCCCCCCGCGGGCGGGGATTGGACGGGGAAGGCGTACCTCGGGCGCGCAACGTAATAACTCGTGCCAAACAGGCGAAGGCAGGTAGCCGCCCCCTCCCGCGAGAAGGAGGGAATCCAG
>Ga0247611_10010284_pt1 | contig 11026 bp, 8 predicted proteins | sample 177DNAGHGhighgp2_FD_192422 | JGI IMG/M metagenome (GOLD analysis project Ga0247611, IMG submission 192422) | Sheep rumen microbial communities from Palmerston North, Manawatu-Wanganui, New Zealand - 1770 DNA GHGhigh gp2 | ecosystem: Host-associated > Mammals > Digestive system > Stomach > Rumen ... | reverse complement strand
AGGCCGTTTAGAGCGCGCTGGTAATGACGTTGGGAACTGGCTTAACACTTCTCGTAGGAATGCTGGTAACTGGTTTGATCGTCGAGGCGATGAAGCTCGTGAATTCGCTCGTAATACTCGGAGGCGTGTTGAAGAAGCTTGGGACGGTCAGGCCGGGCGTGGAACTGGTGCCGATGAAGCTCGTCGACTTGGCAGAGAAGGTGCTGGTAAGGCCGCTAATGAGGCTCAGGATCGCTTTAACAGGTCTATTGTAGGACGTGCTTCAACTCTTGCGAGGAATGTTAGTAATGCTGTTTCTGGTCCGGCTAGAAATGTTCGTAATGCTACTAGGGATGCCGGTGAATTTGTACGTAATACCGTTGGTAATGCTAGTCAAAAGATTAGGTCTGTCGGAGAATATGCGAAGCTTCGTGCTAACGAGATTAGATCGACAATTTCGAATCTTCCATCTAATGTTAAGAAGCAAGCTGATCAAATTATTGGAGATATTAGAAGCGGTAAGACAGTATCCGAAATAAAAGCTAAAGAAATTGAATTGACAAATTTAATTAATAATGCTGTTGGCGGCGGATTTACTATGCCGTCGGATAGTTACCTCAATAAGATCGATCCTAAAAAGAAGAAGTAAAAAGGTGATCGCCTATGGCAAACTTCTTTGAGCGTCTAGTCCATGGCTGGAATGCATTTCGCGGTAGGGATCGGCCGCTAACTTATGGCTATGGAGAATCTAGTTGGACAAGACCAGACCGAGTTCAATTACGATCCGGAAATGAAAGAACAATTATTACAGCAATCTATAATAGAATAGCGATGGACGTAGCATCTCATAAAATTGAGCATGTTATTGTCGATGAAAACGATCGCTATATTCAAAATGTAGATGATGGACTAAATAATTGTCTTACTCTTGAAGCAAACATAGATCAAACGAGCCGCGCCTTTATTCAAGACGTGGTTCTTTCTATGTTTGATGAGGGATGCATTGCGATCGTTCCAACGGATGCTGATATGGACCCAACAAAATCAACTTCTTATGATATTCGCTCATTGCGTACAGCTAAGATTACACAGTGGTATCCAAGAGATGTACTTTGTGAGGTTTACAATGACCAGCTCGGGAGGAAAGAAGAACGTTTATATCCAAAGAGAATTGTATCAATTATTGAAAACCCATTCTATGCTGTAATGAATCAGCCAAACTCAATTCTACAAAGACTTACTAGAAAGCTAGCACTCCTTGATCAGATTGATGAGCAAGCTGGTGCTGGAAAGCTTGATCTTATTATTCAGCTTCCTTATGTTATCAAGTCAGATGCCAGACGCGCTCAAGCTGAAGCTCGACGAAAAGATATCGAGACTCAGCTTAGAGATAGTAAATATGGTATCGCTTATACAGACGGTACAGAGCGTATTACTCAGCTTGGTAGGCCTCTTGAAAATAATCTCATGGGGCAAATTGAGTATCTTATGAACACTCTGTATTCTCAGCTCGGTATTACCCCTGAAATTTTGAACGGTACTGCCGATGAGAAAACTATGCTTAATTATAATACGAGAACAATAGAGCCTATACTTGCAGCAATAGCCGGAGAAATGAAACGTAAATTTCTATCAAAGACGGCTAGAACTCGTGGGCATTCAATTATATATAACAATGATCCTTTCAGGCTTGTTCCGATTTCTAACATCGCTGATATTGCCGATCGCTTCACTCGTAATGAGATTCTTTCTCCTAACGAGGTTAGAGGCATTATTGGGTTTAAGCCTAATGACAATCCGCAATCTGACGAACTTAGAAATCGTAACATAAATCCAAACAACGCACTTATGATGCCATTTGAAGACGGGACCTATCCAGAAGATGAACAATACCAAATTCAAGACAACACAGCTGATGGCGGTATGGTAAATCAAAATGAAATGGTCGAAACTCCAAATAGCGCATAAAACAAAACGGAGGTATGCAGATGGCCGAGATTTATGATTTTGGTGGTTATGCTACCAAAAACGATCTGCGTTGCGCTGACGGCCGAACGATTCGAAGGAATGCGTTTAAGGAATGTGATGGCACTACTGTTCCACTTGTTTGGCAGCATAGTCATGGCAAACCTGGCGATGTTCTTGGGCATGCCGTACTAGAGAATCGCGACGATGGCGTATACGCATATGGGTCCTTTAACAACACTGATTCTGGCAGGAACGCTAAAGAGCTTGTCAAGCATGGTGATGTTAGGGCCCTTTCTATTTATGCGAATCAGCTTATTCAGAAGGGTGGAGACGTTCTTCATGGCATGATTCGTGAAGTCAGCTTATGTCTTGCTGGTGCTAATCCTGGCGCTCGTATTGAGGATCTTGCTGTTGCTCATTTCGATGAAGATGGCGCTGAACTCGAAGCTCAGGTTTATAACGGTGAGAATATCGAGCTGTTCCATTCCGATGATGATTACGAGGAACAGGAGGACGAGACAATGGATGAGGAAATGGGTCTCCAGGAAGTTATCGATACTATGGATGAAGACCAGTATAATGCCATGCTTTATGTCGTAGATCAGGCGCTTAATCACTCTGATGAAAGCGGCGAAGAGCTTGGTGAAGATGCTAGTATTCAGGACATTATCGATACTATGAACGATCAGCAGAAGGATGCTCTTGTCTATGTGGTGTCGAACGCATTGGAATCTGCTGAGGGTTCGGATGATGACTACTATGACGATGATGATTCCGATGCCGATGATTATGACGATTATGACGATTACGAGGAGGATGAATCCGACATGATGGAGCATGCTTACGAGAATTATGAAACCGATGCTGCTATCGCTCACGACGCTATGAATGCTGTTATTGAGGATGGCAAGCGTTTTGGTAGCCTTCGTGAATCCTTTAAGTTCCATGCCGAAGAGGGCGCTATTGCTCACGCTATCGATACTACCGGTATGGATCTGCCCACTCTGACCAACCAGGAATACAATACTCAGTTCGGTTACGGTGTTAACTCTCCTGAGATGCTGTATCCTGAAGCTAAGTCTCTTAATATCCCTCCCGAGTTCATTAAGCGTGACACGGACTGGGTTAGTGTTGTTTGGAATGGTGTTCATCGTACTCCTTTCAGCCGCATCAAGTCTATGTTCGCTAATATCACAGAAGATGAGGCTCGTGCGAAGGGCTACATCAAGGGTAAGATGAAGAAGGAAGAGTTCTTCTCCCTTATGAAGCGCGTGACTGTTCCTCAGACCGTTTACAAGAAGCAGAAGCTTGACCGCGACGATATCATTGACATCACTGATTTCGACGTGGTTCGTTGGATTCGTCAGGAAATGCGGATTATGTGGGACGAGGAAACTGCTCGTGCTATGCTGATTGGTGACGGTCGTCCTGGCACTGACAGTGATAAGATTTCTGAGGAGCATATTCGTCCTATCGCGAAGGACGTTGCTCTGTTCACCATTCAGAAGGAAGTCGAAGAGGGTGCCACTCTCGAGGCTACTGCTAAGAACATGATGAAGGCCGCTGTTCGTGCTCGTAAGGATTATAAGGGCTCCGGCGATCCTATCATGTTCACTACCGAAGACTGGCTGACTTCTATGCTGCTGATCGAGGACGGTATCGGTCACTACATCTATAAGAGTGTTAGTGAGCTGGCTACTGCTCTGCGTGTTAGCCGCATCGTTACTGTTCCCGTTATGGAGGGCTTCAAGCTTGACAATGGTAATGAGCTGATGGCTATTATCGTCAACCTGAAGGATTATAACGTCGGTACTGATAAGGGCGGTGAAGTCAATATGTTCGATGATTTCGACATTGACTACAACCAGTATAAGTACCTGATCGAGTCTCGGTGTTCTGGTGCTCTGATCAAGCCCTACTCTGCTATTGTTCTGAGCAAGAAGGTTACCGACGACTCTGGTGACGATTCGGGTGACGGTGACAATCCGTAATTAAATCAAAATGGGAGTGACATAGCGTATGTCTAGGTTCTATGGAGCTGTAGGCTATATTACGGAAGTCGAAACAGCTGTTGATGTAACAACCAATAAGCCAGTTGAGCGCATGTATAAAGGCGAATTACTACGTAATAGTCGGCGGCTTGATAATGGCCAAGATGTAAATGATGACATATCGATCTCAAATCAGGTCAGTATTCTTGCAGATCCATATGCAAATAATCATATACACGACATGCGCTATGTTAAGTGGCGAGGAACGGCTTGGAAGGTCTCTTCTGTAGATGTCGAGCCTCCTCGTCTTATTCTCTCGCTTGGAGGTGTGTACAATGGCGAGACCGCGTAGTGAATTGAGTGTTATTCTTCATGAATTATGCGATCACGTATACTTTCAGCCTCCAGCGAACAAACAAATTATTTACCCTTGTATAGTCTATAAGCTTGAAAATTTCGATGTTATATTTGCGGATAATGATGCATATCGAGATATGGATGAGTATTCCATTACTTATATTACAAGAGATCCCGACGATGAGAACATTCGAAAGATTCCTAAGCTTCGTTATTGTTCCATGACTGGTACATCAACTTCGGATAATCTTAGGAATTATTATTATAGGCTATATTTCTAAACGACCAAAGTATAAGGAGGATAAATAAATGGCTAAGCTTGTGTGGGATGCTACTGGTACTCGTTATTATGAGGCTGGCGTAGATCATGGTGTTCTTTATACCCAGAAGCCTGATGGTACTTATAATAATGGTGTTGCTTGGAATGGTTTGATCAGTGTCGATGAGGCTCCCGATGGCGCTGAGCCTAATGATCTGTGGGCTGATAACATTAAGTACGCTACTCTGCGCTCTGCTGAGACTTTTGGCGCTACTATTGAAGCGTACACCTATCCCGATGAGTTTATGGAGTGCGATGGTACTGCTACTATTGTTCCTGGTGTTCATCTTGGTCAGCAGTCTCGTAAGGCGTTTGGCTTTGTCTATCGTACCAAGATCGGCAATGACGTTTCTAGTGATATCGATGCTGGCTATAAGCTTCATATCATTTATAATGCTACTGCGTCTCCCTCTGATAAGAGCTACGAGACCATTAATGACTCTCCTGATGCTATCACTCTGAGCTGGGAAATCACCACCAACCCTGTCAATGTTACTGGCTATAAGCCTCTGTCTACTATTGTCATCGATACTACTAAGCTTGATGAAGATGGAAAGACCGCTCTTACTACTCTTGAGACTACTTTGTTTGGTGGCGAAGGTGAGAGCGCCAATCCTACTCTGCCCTCTCCCGATACGATTATCGGCATGTTTGTCCCTAATCCCTAATTAAAACAAAACTATTAATGCTGGGTATTCAGTTCGGCTGGCCCAGCCAAATTATTAAATTAACGGAGGAGAAAAACTATGCTTAAGAAGAACATTAAGTACACCGATTACAACAATGAAGAGCGCTCTGAGGACTTCTACTTCAATCTGAGTCAGGCCGAATGTATGGAGATGGAGCTGTCTACAAATGGTGGTATGCAGCAGCTTATTGAAAAGATCGTTTCTGAAAAGGATAATGCCAAGATCGTTGAAATGTTTAAGAAGATCATTCTCCGGTCTTATGGTATTAAGTCTCCCGATGGTCGTAAGTTTGAAAAGAGTGAAGCTATCTCTAAGGATTTCGAATCCACCGAGGCTTATTCCGTTCTGTTTATGGAATTGGCTACTAATGCTGATGCCGCTGCTGAATTCATTCGTGGTGTATTTCCTGCATCGGCTGCTAACGTTGCAAATAATGCTCAGAACAACATGACTGTTCTTCCGAGTGGAAACTAATAAATAAAGTGTGGTGATAGAGAATGCTCACGTTGAAGATTCCTGAGAGAGATTACTTCGATGATAGAACTCAGACATTCATACATGTCAATGGGTATACACTTCAGCTCGAGCATTCTCTCATCTCTATTTCTAAATGGGAATCAAAATGGAAAAAAGCTTTTATATCGAATGATCAAAGAACTGTTGATGAGTCACGAGATTATATAAAATGCATGACATTAAACAGTGTTCCTGATAGTGCTTATAATTACCTGACTCAGGAAGACTATGATAAAGTAAGCAACTATATTGACGATACAATGACTGCTACTAAGTTTAGTGATAAGAATCAGAAGAAGGGCATTATAAAAAAGAAAGTAGTAACATCAGAAGAAATATATTACTGGATGGTATCGTTTGGCATACCATTCGAGTGTCAGAAATGGCATCTAAACAGATTACTAACACTTATACATATTTGTGAAGCAAAGAATTCTCCTGGTAAGAAAATGAGTAAGAGAGATACGCTCTCGCAATATGCTGCATTAAACGCTTCACGCAAAAAGAAGATGGGTACGAGAGGATGATCGTTAAGTGATCAAATTTAAACAGAAAGGCAACTTTGATAAAACAAAAAAGTTTTTCGAACGAATTGGTCAAGGCGATCATCTCAAAGGACTTGAATACTACGGCGAGGCTGGAGTATCGGCTCTTCAAGAGGCAACGCCTAAAAGAACCGGTAAGACTGCAGCAAGCTGGAGTTATTCTATAAATCGAAAGAAAACAGGACTTGAAATTGTTTGGAATAATTCCAATATAAATAATGGAGTAAACATAGCTTTGATTATTCAATACGGCCATGGTACTTCATCTGGTTATTACGTAGAAGGGGTGGATTATATAAATCCTGCTCTTAAACCGTTATTCGATCTTATGGGCAAAAAAGTGTGGGAGGAGGTGACACGAGATGCCAAACATCGATGAACGAGTTGTAAAAATGACATTTGATAATCAGCAGTTTGAGAAAGGTGTCTCGCAGAGCTTAAAGACTATTGACGATTTAAAGAAGGCTCTTGAACTTGATAAAATGGGTGAGAGTCTTAAAGGACTTGAATCTGCTACAGCAGCCGTTAATTCGTCACTGACTAGTATCGAACAAAATGCTCAGCGTGTGGCTAACGTGTTCTCCCCTATTGGTCGCGTTATACAGCGTGAACTCGATCAGATTGCTGATAGTGCTATACGTGCTACAAAAGAAATAGCTGCTTGGACTACCGGATTAGCAGGACTTAGTGCTGGCCAAGCTAAGTATGAAGCGTATACAAAAGCTGTTCAGACTATTACAAATGCAACTGGTAAGTCAGTTAAAGACGTAGGCGTTATTTTAAATAAACTATCTAAATACACTGATGAAACTTCTTACGATTTTTCATCAATGGTTGAAAATATTGGTAAATTTACTTCTGTTGGCGTTGAGCTAGAACATGCCGAAGCGGCAATGGAAGGTATTGCCAACTGGGCTGCTAAATCTGGTGCAGGTAAGCAAGCTGCTAATCGTGCCATGTACAATATTTCGCAGGCGATGGGTACAGGATCTATGATGATTAGAGACTGGATGTCCATCGAAAATGCTAATATGGCTACGAAAGAGTTCAAAGAAATAGCTATAGAAACTGCAAAAGAACTTGGCACACTTGCTGAAACTGGTGAATATGCAGCTGGCGCTACTGCGAAAAATATTGTTAACTTTCAGACTTTTAGAGAAACACTTAGAGATGGATGGCTTACTGCAGACGTTTTAACAAAAACACTTGAGAAATATGCGGATACAACAACTGACTTTGGTCTAGCAGCTTTCCATGCCGCTCAAGAGGCTTTAACTTTTACCGATGCTATTGAAGCTGTTAAAGATGCTGTTAGTTCTGGCTGGATGCGTACGATGGAAGCATTATTCGGTAATCTTGATGAAGCCAGAGTAATGTGGACAAATGTCGCTAATGCATTAATTGAATTTGCTGAGATATTTTCAGAGACAAGAAATGAACTATTACAAGGATGGCATGAAATGGGCGGCTATAATGTCATGGTTGAAGCCGCTTCCAATATATGGCAGACTTTTATGAACGTTGTTCTTGGTGTTAAAGAAGCTCTTGAACAGGTATTTCCGCCTGCAACTGCTGAAAACCTCTTAGCTATTACTAATAAGCTTAAATGGGCTTCAGAAGATCTTCTTTCTGCATTCGGTGTGGATTTTTATGAAGAGTTTGAAGAAACCTATACAAAAGTATATGATTATGCTGAGGCACTAACAAATGTCCTTAAGAAAGGCGCTAAAGGCGAAGAAGTAAAAGCACTTCAGGAACAGCTAATAAAAGCAGGTTATTTAGCCGATAAAGCTAGTGCTGATGGTATATATGGTCCTAAGACTCAAGCTGCCGTTGAGAAGCTTCAGAAAGAACTTGGAGTTAATGTAACCGGCGTTTGGGACGATGTTACAAGAAAAGCTACAATTACTAGCAAAAAGTTTAATGGTCTAATAAAAGATACAAGAACTGTAACTAAAAAGAATACAATAGAAGTTAAAGAAGAGTACGATGCTATAACTAATCATATGGCTGCTCTTCAAAAAGATCTATCAAAAGGTGTAAAAAACGATACTGTAAAGAAGCTTCAGGAACAGCTGATTCGGACTGGATTTTTAGCTGATAAAGCTAGTGCTGATGGTATATATGGTCCTAAGACTGAAGAAGCTGTTAAAAAGCTCCAGTCAAAATTAGGTGTAACAGTCACCGGTGCATGGGATAAAGTAACTCGTGATGCTGTTATTACATCCCAACTTTTTAACGAAACAATTAAGCAGGAACGAACAGTATATCAGGAAGTTCAAGGTCTTACAGGACCGATGGAGCGTATTCAGGGTATTGTTCGAGGAATAGCTTCTGCTCTTAAGATAGCTTGGTCTATACTTAAAAGCGGATTTGAAATTGCAAAGAGAGTAATAAAAATATTTGATCCTCTATTTGCAGTATTTACAAGATTCGGTGCTATGTTTGGTGAGATGGGCAAAAACCTATCTGATAGACTTGAAGACGCCGACGCTTTTGAAGGTGTAGTTTATAGAATAACGGCAGCTCTTGAACCATTTGCGAGATTTGTTGAAAATATTTCTTATAGTCTTGAAGACTTCTTAGACATGTATTCAACATTCTTGGCTGCTTTTGATCTTGAAAATAATATTGGTAATTTCTTTTCGTTTGTAATTGGATACCTTAAGAGATTTACTATTCTTGGACCAGTTATTAACTTTGTAGAGAGCGTTATTGATGCTGTTACTTGGCTTGTAGCGACTATTAAAAATCTTGTTGTTGGTCTTGCTACATGGCTAATGGACGAGTTCACGTATTTATTCTTAGAAGGTGGATTATCAGACATAATCATAAGATCCTATAAGAATAATGGAATTGTAGCGGCATTACTTGAGATATTCAACTCAGCGACATACATCGTTGATATGATTATTTCTCTTATTGCTGGAATTTATGAAGCAGCATTCCCGTCAAATCAAAATACAGATGGTAAAAAGACCGGACTTGCTAAAGTGTTTGATGGCATAAAAACTGCTATATTAGTAGCGGCTAATGCTATGGCATTCGCTCTTAGTATGCTTGCTCAGGGCATTACACTTGTTGTACAAGTTCTTGGTCCATTCTTTATTCCGGCATTAATTCTTGCCACTCAATTGATAGCTAATCTATCAAAACGTTTTGCAAAAGGCGAAGTTACATCTTTACCAGGCTTCTTTATGGCACTGGGAAGAAGCTTTGCCGAAACTGATACAGGTGCTAAAATTTTAGGCACTATTACGGATAGGCTCTCAAAATTTGTAGAAACTATAAAGACATTTATAAACACTAATTTCCCAGGACTTATAGATACGCTTGGCGAGAAATGGGAAAGTGTTAAAAATTTCTTTTCGTTTGATAAGGATAAGACGTTTGGAGAAAATATTAAGTCTAAACTTGAGGAGATAAAGAAATGGTTTGAGACAACTATTGCCTCAATAAAAGAGACTATACAGAATGCTTTCAGCGCTATTGGAGTTGACTTTGAGAGGGTTAAATCTTTGTTTACTTATAACAAAGATAAAACATTTCTAGACAATGTAAAAGACAAGCTTGTGATTTTAAAGGATATTGTGGCCGGTACAGTTACATTTATTCTAAACAAGTTTGCTGAAATTGGAGCTGGAATAGCCCAATCTTTTACAAAAGATGAGAATGGTAATATTCCTATTTTCGAAAATCTTAAGAGGAAGATTGGAGAAATACGAGAATTTATATCTAAAGTTATTTCTGGCACTGGTGAAGTCTCTGGTGAATCTAGTCCATTTATCGAAGCTATTAAAGCTAATCTCGAGAATCTCAGAATAATCATAACTGGTATTCTTGATTATATATGGACTAAGCTCAAAGAATTTGCACAAGCTATAGCAGCGCAATTCACAAGAGATGAGAACGGTAATCTTCCTATAATCGATACATTAAAGTCAAAACTTAGTGCTTTTGAACCTGTCGTTGATTGGTTTATTAGCTTAAAAGATCGATTAATTGAAGGCTTTAAAGAACTTACTGGAATTGGGTCTGAAGGTAATACTCCAGAAGTTGGTAAGGGATTTACTTCTGTACTCGACAAGATTAAAGAACTTGCTGGTAATTTCAAAAATACAGATATTGGAAAGATGATATTGCCTATAATTGGTGGTTTTGTTGGTGTACAGCTCTTCAAGACTTTTGCTTCTGTAAAGAACATCGCTAAGACTTTTGATGAGGGCGGTATAATTGCTGTATTGGCTGGTCGTCAAAAAGAAGAGGATGGCGCAGTAGATAAGATTGTCAAGATTGCCGGATCACTTGTAGCTATGTCTTTAGCTCTTGGACTTTTGAGTATTGTAAATTATGAGAAAGTTGAGAAAGGACTTAAAGATTTAGGTTTAGCTATAGCTGGTATACTTGGTGGATCTTGGTTAACTGGCAAACTTGGTATAGGTGCTACAGATCTTGGAGAGACACTTAAAAATGTTGGCGATGGGCTATTAAGCATTGTAAAAGCTATAGGAACACTGACTGTAATCATGCTTCTTGTAAATACTTTTGATGGAATAAAGAAAGCTTTTGAAGATGCTATTAAAATTGTTGCCATAATCTTTGGAGGCTTAATAGTTTTACAAGGTGCTATATCTGGAATCGGTGCACTAGTATCACATTTTA